>Ga0209645_1000024_pt1 | contig 69019 bp, 109 predicted proteins | sample ETNvirenome_6_30_FD_184070 | JGI IMG/M metagenome (GOLD analysis project Ga0209645, IMG submission 184070) | Marine viral communities from the Pacific Ocean - ETNP_6_30 (SPAdes) (version 2) | ecosystem: Environmental > Aquatic > Marine > Oceanic | place: Pacific Ocean | collected 2013-06-19
TATTTGAGTCCACAATCAGAAAGAAGGATATGTTGTGCTTCAACAGAGCCTGCACAAAATTTTACACAATACATTGACACAGCTGAAGGATCAGGTAATTATCAACCAATGACACTAAATGAACATTGGAATTCTGAACACATGAATTCTGTAAGAGCTAGAATGTTAAAAGGTGAAAAGTTAGATGAGTGCAAAGTGTGTGATGACAGTTTATTACACACAACTACATATAGAAACTATTTTAACAGTTTGTTTGGTAGACACATAGAAAAAGCATATGATCAAACAACAGAAGATGGCAAGACTACTTTGTTACCAGCGAGTTTTGACTATAGATTTTCAAATTTGTGTAACTTTAAATGTAGAATGTGTGGATCAATGTTGTCATCACAATGGGAAGCAGAAGAACGCAAATACAACATAGGGGCACAAGATGATAATTTATGGATGCAACCAGAAATAAAAGAAAAGATACAAACGTTTACAAAAAATGTTGTTGAAAAAGAGTTTTCAGATGCTGTAGAAGAAAAACGTATAGAAGAAGTTTATTGGGTAGGTGGTGAACCATTGATGTATGAACAACATTGGAAATACATGAAACGTTTAGTTGAAATTGGTCATGCTAACAACGTGCATGCTAGGTATAATTCAAATTTATCCCGTATTGTTTTTAAAAATATAGATCTGTTCAAAGATATTCTAGTAAACTTTAAAAGCTGGCAGATGTGTGCGTCAATTGATGGCACTGGAGCAGTTGGTGAATGGATTAGAACTGGGTTGGACTACAAAAAATTTATTGAAAATTTTGAGTATGGATTGAGCTTTGCTAACCACAAAAGAAATCCAAGACAGATGCAGTTAGATTTTACATTAACAACGCCAGGATTATTTGAAGTTGAGAACATGTTTGAATTGAGTCTAAAATATGATGTTGTTATTATCAGCAAAGTTTGTTTTGCTTTTAGCCCTAACATTGTGTTAGCACCTATGGTTTTACCAAGACACATTTTAGATAGGAAAGTGGATGAAATTCTAGCTAAAATAGAACATAGAGCAGGCTGGCGACAAAAGGGTATGATTGATATGTTGAAAAATTTAAAAAACAGACCAACGTTTCAAGAACAATGGCCAGACGAGTACAAGGTAGGATTTATGAAAGGCAGATCAAGACAGCGATCTTTAGAAAGCATTAGAACACAGCCTATTACAATAGATGAGATAATGCAAAAAGACAAAGAAATACATGAATGGTGGACACAGAAGGTATAATATGAATTTCAATGAATATCAAGAATTTGTAGCTTCTATAAAACGATACCCAGAGCAGTATAAAGTTTTATATCCTGCTTTAGGATTGTGTGGCGAAGCAGGCGAAGTTGCCGAAAAAGTAAAGAAAAAATTTAGAGATGGCGAAAAAGATTCTTTTAAAGAAGACATCAGAAAAGAACTAGGAGATGTGTTATGGTATATTTCAGCGTTGGCAGGGGACTTAGACATTACTCTCCAAGAAATAGCTGATGTAAATAAACAGAAACTGGAAGATAGATTATCTAGAAATCAAATACATGGAAACGGAGACAACAGATGATATCATGGATAAAAAGTATTATTAACAAGATACGCCTGCACTTTGCTTACAGGAAAAAGATTAAAGAATTAAAAAAGAAAGACCCATTCATTTATCATTAATATGATTATTTGGGGAGTATCAGCACTATTTCATGACGCCGGCCTTAGTGTGATCAAAGATGGCAAAATTGTCTTTGGTGCTCATGCTGAAAGATATTCTGGAATTAAACACGATAAGCATTTAAATCAGCAAATAATTGACGAAGCCCTCACGTATGGCACGCCTGATAAGATTGCTTGGTATGAAAAACCTTATAAGAAAAATTTGAGAAAAATACAAACAGGTGAATGGTGGTACACAGGCTTTAATACATCACCCAAAAAATATTTGAAACAATTTGGAATCAAAGGGCCAAAAGTTATCACATTCGATCACCATTATTCACATGCGGCCGCAGGTGCTTTTACAAGTCCACTAAGACATGGCACTGTGGTTGTGTTAGATGCTATTGGAGAGTTTGTTACAAGTTCTGTTTGGAAATATACCAATGGTAGCAAATTGGAAAAACTGTATGATAGCAAGTACCCTAGTTCATTTGGTTTGTTGTATTCAGCATTTACCCAACGTTGTGGCTTGAAACCAATGGATGAAGAATATATTACTATGGGCATGGCGGCCTGGGGGAAACCAATATATGCAAAAAAAATTAAAAAAGATTTTATCAAAAGTTACTATCCATTTGCACTAAAGAAAAATGTCCACAAAGGCATAGGTGATTATTTGCCCAAGGCAGATGTAATGGATATTGCGGCAAGTATTCAGCAAGTAGCAGAAGAATTTATTTCTCATTACTGTGCAAAAGCAATAGAGCAAGTTGGTATTGATGATTTAATTTACCAAGGAGGAGTTGCATTGAATTGTGTGGCCAATTCTAATTTATACCAAAATGCACATTCAGTATGGATTATGCCCAACCCAGGAGACTGTGGATCTAGCTTAGGATCTGCACTTGCAATGCACGGAAAACAGGTGGTTTTTCCTGGGGCTTACATTGGAACTAATATTGATCTTCCATACCCTGTAGACGCAATTATAAGCGAATTAGACGCCAAAAAGATAGTAGGTGTAGCGTCTGGACGAGCTGAATTTGGACCTAGAGCTTTAGGGCATAGATCATTGTTAGCTGACCCCCGCGGAAGCGAGATCAAGGACAAAGTAAATGAAATAAAGCGCCGACAAAAGTTTCGACCATTTGCTCCTGCGATATTGAAAGAACATGTGAATGAATATTTTGATATTTGCACTGACGATTCACCATACATGCAATTTGTTGGCATTTGTAAAAAACCAAAAGAGTTTCCTGCTATCATTCATGTAGATGGTACGTCAAGAGTACAGACAGTTGGTCCGGACGATTCGCCTGGTTTTAGAGCACTGCTAGAAAAATGGTATGCAAAAACAGGTTGCCCAATGTTGCTAAACACATCGCTTAACATCAGAGGCGAACCAATGGTTAATAACAGAGCAGACGCAGATAGATTTGAGGAGAAGTACGGCATCAAGGTTTGTTCATAATGTACGATCAATTTGAGTACAATGGAACACTAACAGACTATCCTGCTCGTACAGATTGGTTTTGGATTGTTGATTCAAAGCACAATGACTATGCTGATTTTAATTTTGATTACACAGCACCCAGCTGGGAAGGAGATTATATTCATGCTTTTGGTGATCAATATTCAAAAGAGTCTAATACATTTTTAGTCAATAAAAACCACACACAAAATCAAGGCCGGCTGTATCATAAACATACAGTAGACAGAGTTACTCATGCGCCAATATACAATGCTGTAAATTTGTTACCTTTTGAACCTGACGGTGTTAGAATGTTTTCTAACATGTTTAATTTTATTAAACGAATGGCAAACAAAACCACGGAAAGATATTTTTGGGTCACAGCATCTGTTTGCGATTACAATGCATTTGATTTTTTATGGCACCCAGAAATAGGTGAAGAAAATTTTATTCATGCTTGGCCTTCACAAAATAACAAACACGGATATACATTTTTAATTCCTACTGAAGCTTTTAAAAAGCAACAAGACTCTTTGCAAAAATTAGAATGGTTTGAATATATCAAAATGCATGAGCCTTTAGCTCATATGCCTTTGCCTGTAAACAAGTTTAGTTTAAGTGAAGGAGTTGCTGAAGTTATAAAGAAGCATACGTTTACACATCACTATGAATGGTTTGTGCAGGACACGTATAATGAAGACGTGCCAGATTTTTATCCGGGACGTTGGGACGAAATTAACATAGAAGCATTTGGACACAATTCAAATGTACTTTTAGTTCCACGCGAAGCAAAATCGTATATTTTAGATCAGGTGTATGATTATCCACACATAGTCAAACATGTGCAAACAATTCAACAACCAAAATTTGACATTATTGTGCTTGGATACAAAGAGCCAGATCTTGAAGAAAGATTCAATAATATTAAGGCAAAGCACCCAACAGCAAAACTTGTTTCAGGAATAGAAGGCAATGTTAATGCCTACAAAGAATGTGCAAGACAAAGTGATACAGAATATTTTTGGTGTGTGTTTGCAAAATCTAAATTGCATGATGATTTCGATTTTTCATATCATCCTGATTGCTTAGAAAGACCACATCATCATATTTTCAAATGTTTAAATCCTATGATAGACTATGCATATGGTCATATGGGTATTATACTTTATCATAAGCAAATGGTATTAAATGCCACAGAATGGGGGCCTGATTTTACTTGTTCTTTTCCAGTCAAACTTGTTGATCAAATCAGCAACATTGCCAATTACAATCAAACATCTTTTTTAACTTATAGAACTGCATTTAGAGAGTGTGTAAAACTTGCTTCAAATTGTATTGAAGGAAGTAGTGTTAAACAGAACACAGAAATATTAGACAAATGGCTATCCAGCCCGGATCAATGGACACAACGTGGATCACAAGACGCAGTTGCTTATGTTAAAGACAGTGGTGATTTAATGAAAGTGTTTGATTGGAAATTTATTGAAGCAAAGTATAATGCTTCAAACATTTGAGTGTCGTATTGCCCATTGTTGCGTTTCTTCTATTATTAAATCTTGTTGTTGTCTGGTCAGTGAGTGATAACACGGCAAACTGACAATGCTATTGCAAATTTTTTCAGCCCGAACACATTGCTGATATGGAAAATAAGATTCATACACATTGATTGGTTTTTTATAATGTATTTTTGTTTCTATTCCTTTGCTAGCCATGTGCTGTATAAACTTATTCCTGTTAGATACTTGTATCACATACACATAGTAACTGTGAACATTTTCTGATCTGGTCTTAGGAGTCACTACATAATCACTCAAAAAGGCTGAATATTGGTTGCACATAAACAATCTTTTTTCTTGCCAATCTTTGTAGTATTTCATTTTTTCTAACAACACAGCCGCTTGTATACAATCCATTCTGGCATTGTATCCAATAGTGCCGTATTCAAACATAGAACTCCGGCCATGGTCCCTGTACATTTTAACTTTGTCTACTAACTCTTTACGTCCTGTTACTGCTCCTGCATCTCCTATAGCACCTAAATTTTTTACAGGATTAAAACTAAAGCAAGTCAAATCAACAAGATTGCCTACTGGTTGTTTGTTGTATGATGCTCCAGTAGATTGTGCCGCATCTTCAATCACATAAAGATTATGTTTTTTGGCAATACGGTTAATGCTATCTATGTCAGCACATTGACCGTATAAATCAACAAATAATATTGCTTTGGTTTTGTCTGTAATGTGTGATTCTATTTTTGTTGCATCAATATGATAGTATTCATCTATGTCTACAAATATTGGTGTTGCTCCAACGATTTTAATTGCTTCAGCAGTGGCAATAAAAGTGTGCGGAGTTGTAATAACTTCATGTCCATTTGTTACACCACATGCCATTAAAGACAACACCAATGCAAAAGTACCATTGCCTACTGCCGCACAGTTTGCCGATCTGGTTGCACCTGCCCATGCTTCTTCAAATTTTTCTACAGTTGGTCCAGCTATAAATTCTGATGTATCTAATATTTTTTGAATAGCTGAGTCCACATCTGCTTTACACTCAATGTACTGATCGTGTAATTTAGTGAATGGTATTTGGGTCAATGTTTGCTAATGCTCCTTCTAAATTAAATTTGCTGTTGTAGTTTAATTTGTCTTTTATTTTGTTTATTTTCAATGACCCTCTGTTTGGAAAATACTTTTCTCTACTAACTGGAATCATTTTGCTTGTACTATTATAGTGTTTAGCTATTTGTTCTGCCAGTTCTTTCAAAGTTAATGTGTGTTCACTGCTTATGTTAAATGTTTCGTTGTCTGCATTGCCTTCAATTACAAGCTGTAATGCATTCACCATATCAGCCACGTATGTTATATCTGTGGTTGTGTCTTGTGCGTAAAAAATTTCTTCATTGTTTATTGCTTGCTTGATAAATTTAGGAACTAATCTATCCCCAATATCATAGTTGCCAAACACACAAATTGGTCTTAAAATATTGTACACAAATCCTTTTAATTGTGCATTTGACTTTATAAGATATTCTTGTGTTAGTTTTAGTGACCCATATAAATTAATTGGAGCACACAATGTAGTTTCGTCAGCATCATTTTGATAGTTGCCATATACATTTGAACTGCTGACATGCACATATTTTTTTACATCATAAGCCATGGTGTTAATCAGTCCTTGTATCATACCTTCAGCACTAAGCACTGGATATTGTTCTGATAAACTGACTCTTGGATATGCGGCTAAATTTACTACCACATCAGGTTTGAATGTATTAAATGTATGTTGAATCAATGAATTTTCAATTATTGATCCATTCACCGTTTTTACATTGAACCAGTTTTTGGTTCTGCCTTGTATGATTTTATGTTTTTGCACTTCATGCCTAACACCAAATATACTGAAGTTGTCATACACCAGTATATCGTGTTTGTGCTGTAATTGGTTTGTTAAATGATGACCAATAAAGCCAGCACCGCCAAAAATTAAAATTTTCATTTTTCTTCTTCGTCGGTGCTAGGTGTTGGCTTTTTCTCTTTTTGTTTAGACTCTATGTATTCGTCTTTTAGTGCTTTTAAATCTACTTCTCCACTTTCAAAATCACGTAGTGCATTCACTACATGAGAATCATTTGGTTCAGCAGGTACTATAGTCGGCTTGCCTTTTCTTAATTGTTTAGCATAATGCGATCCAAGAACAATCATATCAAATTTATTTGTTACGTCTTGCTCTGCACATTTGGCCATGGCGTCCATGGTGAAAACCCTAGCCACAATCTATACCTCTTCAGTTACTTTTTTAGGTCGTCCTTTTCTTGGTCTAAGCTCTGGATCAAGTTCGTATGCTCTTTCTTTGTATGCATCGACTTGTTTTTGCAGTCTTTCTGCTCTGCTGATGTACAATCTAGCTTCTGTTTTAGCACTAGTGCCTTCGGCAGTAGTGTCAGCCTGTATTGCAAGTCCTTCCACTTTGACACCTTTTTGTTCAGCAATCATTTCATTCAGTTTATCAAGTTGTATAGCATCAGCACCTTCTTCGGTTACTAACACATTTTCCGTTGGTTGTTTAATGAGTCTGCCTGATGTGTGTAAGTGTTCAAGCACAGATATGCCTTGCACTGAAGTTGCTATGTCTTGAACCACAGGATTGTTTGCATCTTCCAATGGCATTTTTTGTCTGCCTAGTATGTGACCAAATTCAAACGAATCTTGCCCGTCACCTGATTCTAATAGTGATTCAACTATATCTGATTCAAATGGTGGCAGTGATTGTCTATCAATCACAAGTGCTGATAACGGATCCCCTGGCAATGTGCGATTAACAATCACTACTTTGGCTCCTGTTGTCTTTAATGTTCCTACGTGTTTCATTTATTTTGCCTCCGTATCACTCGGTGCTTCTGTTTGAGCAGGAGTTGTTGGTGCTGGTGTTTCGGTTTTAGCCTGTTCGGCTGCCGCGGCATCAACTGATTTTAGGAATGTGTCTAGTTTGTCATACACATCACCTACTAGTTTTAATTCGCCGCCTCTAAATGCTCCTCTGCCTGATGAAAGATCTATAATCGCTCTTATATTTCTAAGATCAGCAACAGTTAGATTAGGTGCTTGTGCTTGTGGTGTGGTTACTGTGCCATCAACCATCTTATTTGTATCGTCTGACATGTCGTCTCCTTTATATTATAATATACATACATTATAATTTATTTTGCAACCAACTGTCAAGAATAATAAACGGTTTGGCCAAAAGGTGGTTTTACGTGTTCACCACTGTGTATAACCCAAAGTGTATCACAGTAATCTGGATCTCCCCATCGATCCCAAGTCTCCCCATCTGTAAACACAATTAATGATTTTGGACGGATATCGTTTTCATACATATATTTCCAGTTTACAGCAATATCTGTACCACCATAACCACCTGGATTGTAATCTTCTATTTCTTTTCCATCCCATGTTTCAAAAGATTCATCTGCACATACCTCAGTATCAAAACACCACACACGGATTTTGTATGCATCAAATTCATCCTTGATTCCACTTATTTCGGATAAAAAATCTTTCAATTGACTTTCTTCGATTGAACCAGATGTATCAATTGCTACACATATATCTAATTCATTTTCAGCATCTAGTCCTGGTAATACAGCATTAGTAGAATACATTTTGCGTGACGGTTTAGTCCATGTATAATTGTTTTTTATTTGACTTTTTATAGTTTGTCGCAACAACTGTCTCCAATCAAGTTTAGGAGCAGTTATATCATTCAACAATCTTTTAAGTCCAGCTGGTACACTGCCTGCTTTGTCACCAGATGAAGCAGATGCTTTAGCTGACTGTAACAGTGAATTTTTTATTTCATCTCGTAATGCATCTACCTCTGCTTTTGACATCCCATCGCCAATTTTCACCTTTTGTTTCTTACCATCCTTGTCTTCAACAGTTGCTTCACCCATTTCAAGATCAATGTGTACGTCTAAAGTTTGTTGTTGTTTTTGCATAGGGCTTAATTTTTCATAGATTTGTTCTGCTGATAAGTTAGCGTATTGATGGTCCAGTAATGGAGCATTACCTCCTTTAGGTGCTTCGCCAATTTGTTCATCTACAAGTATTTGATTCACAGCATAATCACATGCAACATTCCAACCTTGTGGATCTCTATCACCACGTCTTAGCATATGTTCAAATGCAACATGCAATACTTCATGTCCTAACAAAAATTCAGTTTGCTTAATATTAAGTTCGTCTATAAATTTTTTATTGTACCATAAATGTTTGCCATCGACTGCCGCAGTTGGTATGTCAGTAGATTCTTTCAGTATTAATCTAGTAGCCATGTTGCCAAAGAATGGTTTCTTCAGCAACAATGAAATTCTAGCAGTAATGATTTTTTCTTCTGTGTTTGAATATGTCATCTTATGCATTATCCATACTAGCGATTACATACTTGCCAAACTTTTCATGGAATTTATTGAATGATTTAAGTTTGGTTGGCTTCATAGGCAGTTTATAAGTTGCTAAAGCAATCTTGGCTCCCATTACAGTAAGTTCTGTATCGAAGTTTTCCATCATAAAGTTTAAAAAACAGTCTGCTTTAGAATCAAAGTTTTTGTCTTTTTTATCTGCAAATTCTTTTAATTCATAACACATACTTACAGCCAATGAATATTGTCCACTTACTTCTGTTTTCTTAGGCATGGTTTTTACTTTGCCTGATAAGATGTCTGTTGGGTTTGGAAGGTCAGCGGCAATTTTACGATGAGCCATAAACTTGATAGCTAGACCTTCCCCAACAGCACCTGCGATTAGATCAGTAAGCACACTTTCTGGCAGGTGTTCGGTTAATAGTTGACTTACAAATGACCAGCTTCTTGGAGTAGCAAATGCCTTCGAAGAACCTTTAGGATCAAAGTCATATAAATCTTGTTTTGCAAATGAAATGTAACCAACAACGTCTGCATGAGTATTATTTTTTGTTGCCCATACTAGCCAATCATCAAAATCAACTTTCATTTCTAAATGCACAAATCTATTGCTAAGTGGAGCCGGCATTCTAAATGTCACGCCTCTATCTGTTTCTCTGTTACCAGCGGCTACAATAGACACACCTTCTGGTAATTCATAAGCACCAACTCTTCTGTTAAGAATTAATTGATACGCCGCCGCCTGCACAGCCGGAGGAGCCGCGTTGATTTCATCTAAGAAAAGTATTGCTGTACTCTTTGGATCTTTTGGTAATTCTATAGGTGGTGCCCACTCCATAGAGTTTGATTTTGAATTGTAAAAAGGAATACCTTTTATGTCAGTAGGTTCCCATAATGGAAGTCTAATGTCAATCACTTCACGTGAATCTTCGTCTCCAATCTGTTTAACAATGTCCGATTTACCAATACCTGGTGCACCCCATATCATTACGGGTCTCTTGATATCGATACAATGTTTAAGTGCAATAGTAGCCTGACTTGGCCCTATTTGTCTGGTAGTTTCTATAGTTTGTTTTTCTTTACTCATCTAGTGTGCTCCTTATTGCTTCATCTATAGTAACTATTATAATACCAAACAATATAGTGTCAACCGACTAAAATCCGCAGATTTGCGTAATATTTGCAAAAAAATCATTGCATATTTGCGTCTGTGCTTCGTTTTAGCTACCGGGCTTGGTGTTTGTACCCGGGCAAAATCACCTATAAATTGAAGTTTTCCACATCACCATCTAGTAGGTGTAAAATCATGGCAGGCTTCTCAGCGAACAGAATTGCATACATTGTTCTGGGTGAAATGTAGTATGGGCAAGTGCATGATCTGTCTAGATTAATGATTGCTCGCATGGTTAGTTTTTTTTGTAGTTTAATTTTATAACTTTTGATTCCAGCTTGTTTAAGCAGTTTTGAGCCTTTTGCTGTCAGTTGAAATCTTGCATCATCCCGTGTGAAAGATCTAAACATCAATCTCACTGTTTGATCATCATCTAAATCTAAATGACACTTGGTTTTTACTAATTTTGCTAAGTTGGATTTAGTTAATTTCATCATTTAACAACTTGCCTTCACTGAGTTCGTAAACTTGAAAGTCATTAGACTTGAACATTGCATTTAGTTTCAATGCAAGGTTGTGTGCATGACCTGGATTTGAAAAAGAACACTTCTTATATTTTGGTCCAGGATAGTTGGAAATGATAGATGATGATTTTAGATTGATTGGTTTTCCTTGATAAAAAACTGCATAGATGGCTGACGCTTCAAGTACTTCTTCCATCTTATAGTTTTTCTTGTTACTGTGTTGTAACAAAGTTCGTGGTTTTGGTCTACTCATTATATGAGTATTTATCGGTGTAATATTGAGGATTTAGTCTTGTAGAGCAGTTTTAAGCTGTTCGTAGCCACCTATAAGTTTGCCGTCAAGTATAATTTGTGGCACAGTCATTGCCCCTGGAGCAGATTCTAATAGTTGTTCTTTTGTCCATCCATTTCCAAGTTTTCTTTCTTCGAATTCTATACCTTTCATTTTTAAAAGGCTTTTTGCCATGTCACAAAATGGACACATTGGCTTACTCCATACAATGTTCATTTCTTATTTCCTTCCTTCCATATTTACCAAAAATTTTTATGCTCTTTCAGACTTCAACCAAATGCTGTGTAAGGTCTTTGCCCAGCTAAGATCCGCCACAGGAAAAGTTTTTTTGACGTCTTCTAAGAAAGAATCATGGTATATGTTTTTGATATCAAACCTATTTTTAAATACTTGATGATCTTGCCATGCTTTAAAATCATCAACAATGGTATGTTTTTTGTTTAAGTTTAAATCTGCTTTGACGTGTTCAACACTGTCATATTCGTTCCTTATCCAAAATCGTTCTGCAAACACTTTAAGCATTTTTTCATCTGAGCAGTAAAGTTGTATTACTTGGTCTGGATTTATTTGCTTACAAAAATCAGTATCATGTGAAAGAGTGTATCCGGTCATTTTACTGAAGTACTCGTGTTTTTCTTTTTCTGAAAAATTATAAAACTTTTTCATCACTGTGCGATCTTTTACTTGTGAGAACGGATAGATGCTTCTTAGATATTGTTTATCAAGCATACACAAAATTAGGTCCCCACACATTCCCCCTCTAAATAATATTACTTTGTGCATTTAAAAAGATATTTGATGTTTCCATTTGTGGTATCTGGATTTTCGTTTCCGTCACCATCTGCAAAATCCATTTGTGATTCTAAACAACTAAAACCTAAACTTTCGATTTGTTTGGCAAGATCAATAAACATTTCATAGTGATTAATTTTCAGCCTATTCCACGGAGTAAATTGTGTGTCACGCATTGAGTAAAAAAATAAACAATTATTTTTCATTGATTCTCTATATGCAGTAATGTGTTTACACAGCCCATCTGCGTCAGTCCATAGATCTGATCTATTGTTTGTCACAATAAAATTATCAAATCTATCTTGGAACATGTTTCCTATCTTATCACGTGAGTCTACAATAACTGCTTTAGGATAAAACTTTTTTACTATTTCATCTTGTTCGATCACAGTTAAATTATCAACGCAGTCTTCTAGGAAATATCCAGCACTGCCAAATATTGCAGTTTGACCTTTTTGCAATTTTTTTAAGATATAATCATCATACTCGGTAATGTATGTATGTTGAGATTTTCTAGATTTTAGCCACAATTCATGTTTTATTTTGCCTGTTCTGTATCTAAGATAAGCAGTCCTTTGATCCATAGACTTTCTTTTCAGCTCGTTTTGGTGTTTTACGATTTTCATTTTTTTGATATATAAAATTTTTGATCAGGAATAACCCAAGTAAAATAAGATCCGTCGTCTACAAACCTTTCGCTGTAGTTTATTATCTTAGCATCTAAGGACTTTTCGAGCCATACTTGTATTGCAGATTCGTAGTCATCAGGTAATGTAGAATCAACTTCTGTTCCTGTGATGTTTAAGTAGTGCCTATTTAGGCATAAGAAAACATTGTCACACTGCTCTAATAATTCATTTATATTTTCTATTATTATTTTACATGTTGATCTGCTAAACTTTTGATCTGTGATAAGCACAAGATCTGCGTTGTCAACACTGGACACTGTGTCAAAGTTAAAATCTATGTAATTGTCTTTAACATGGAATACGTTTTTGAATCCTTTATCAAAAATAAACTTTTCTATTTTTATCTTTTCATATAGATCATAGGTTTCTGTAAAGAAGGATTTTTGTAATCTGTTCCAATTTTTGTGCCATTTATAAAGATTCTGAGAAGTTATAACTTTATTTTTCATCGCCAAACATCCCTCCGTCCATGCTTACATCATTTACAGAACTAGATTCTATTTTCCTGCTTTGTATTTCAGCATAGTGGATTAAGATTGTTGTGAGCGAATTACGTACACGTTTGGCCAATTCAACATCAATTTTTACTTCACGTTGTCTAGCGTTATCTGCCTTGTTTATTATCTCAATGAAGTTTTTTAGATGTAGTGTATCGTCAACTTTTGTGGACATTTGAAAAAGCCTGTCTTTGTTCAACAACTGTTTTGAACGGTCCTTTGTATTCGTTGTTGCTTAATGTTTTTAATTTTGGACAAAATCCTTTCACCCAACCTTTTGGAAAATGTACTATATAATAACCAGCCGCATACATGTTATTTGAATTTGGTGATTTTGCATACAGTGGAATTTTGTGTTTAACATCAAGCACAGGATTGTAAGGAATATGTTTTGTTGGATAATCATATATTTCTTTTTTAACCCCTGGCTTGTCAACAACCTCGACAAGGTCTCTACCGAATAATTCAAAATGTGATCCTATTTCTTTTTTGGTCATTGTGGCCACAGATGAATCTGTTCCTGTGATTATAAAATTGTTATCGTCGTGTCTTTGTATGGTGCCAATTCTCACACCATTCTGCTCTATGATCCAAAAACGATCAGGCAGTAATTGCTTGGTCTTGATCGAATCTTGCGTTGAAAGGTTCTGCATAAAACTTAACATTGTCACTTATCCTTACTAAATCGTGTTTACTACAAAATTTTAACAGATACACACCGACGTTGCTAATTGCTTTGCTTGTGTTTTTAGCAATATCAATAGTTTCTGTTATTTTCATTTTAACTTCATTTGGTTGCATGGTCAAGTCAATTAATTGTTGATTCCTAGCATATTCGTCTTTGACTATACGTTCAACCCCATTATGATCTACCCATCTACTTAACATTATATTGTTCCATACAAAGCCTTGATTGTTTCTGTCTGCATATGCTTCTAACAGTTTGTTTTTACGCACTTTAGGAAAAGCAGAAAAAACATTGTCCGCTGAATCGCCACGCATACATTTTTCAAACAGCAACCATTTAGGATCCGGTGCCACTTTAGGTTCTTTAGTTTTCTTATCGATAATTGGTTCATCTTTTTCATCAAAAAATCCGTTAGTGTTTGCATATACATCTGTTATTCCATTGTATTGTGATACATTTTCAGACAGCAATTGATAAAAATCTGTATCAGAGCTTACTATAATGTGTTTATCTTCCGGATGTTTTTGTGTCCATCCTGCAATTAAATCATCTGCTTCTAGTTCGCTATGCTGTAATACTGTACAATTTGTTTTGGTGGTTACAAAGTTTTTGAATTCGTCAAACGTTTCCCAGAACAATTTATCAGCATCCTGTTCAGCTTGTGTCATAGCGTCTCTGGTCAGCTTTCTATTTGCTTTGTATGGCGTGTAAAAATCTTTACGCCATGATCTACCTTCGAAACAAAACACAACATGATCTGCTTTGAAACGTTCATAGCATTTTTTTACAGAGTTCATGCAAATGTGCAGTGCTAATCCTAGCTTTGTTTCTACATCATCACCACGTACAACATGCCTTGCACGGAAGAATGTGTTTGCAGTATCAAAAATTAAAAATGTCTTAGGAGATTTCTGTTTTTCCATCATCTCTTCTATTTTGTGATACAAGTGAATCATTAGTTGTATTCGACGGCATCATACTTTGGCCTTCTTCTGCTATGGTGTTGCATAAAACACTAAACCAATGATCAACTATCTCTTCATCAGAATTACCAGAAAATCCGTTGTCCTTTAAGTTTTTGACAAAATGCTTATTCCAATCAAGTTCAAAATATCCATACTTGGGATTTTTTGGATCCACATTAGTGTCAATTACTTTAATGTAAGGTTCACCTTTTCTAGTGGCTATTTCTTTGTCTGTTTCTTTAGTTGTTGTTTTTTCCTTCTTAGGACTTTGAAACATATTTTTAAGTTTGTTTAACATAGCTTCTATTATAGCACCTTTCTTATCTTATTATAATCGGATTCTGACATTTTGTCACCCTGTTTTGTAACATCTTTTGGCAATCCTGTGTTTGTGTATTGTGTATCTTGTGGCACAGTATTGTGCAAATCTGCGGTATACACATCAGCTCTGCGTAGTTTATTCATTATGTAGTTTACTACGGTTGAGATTAAAAAATATGACAGTGCTAGCAAACACACCACAAACAGTACAATAGTTTTTATTACTTTCGCTCCTACTTCATAAAATTTGGTTTGTGAAAATTGCCAAGCAACATTTTCAGCTTGAAACCACATCTCAACAAGTTTTTTCATTATTTGCTTTTACCTGGTCGGTTAGTTCTATAGTCAATTTTACCTTTACGTTTAGACACATGTTTCCTTTTTCTTTTGAGTCTTCTCTGTATTGTAACTACTTTTCTTTCTATCATTTCTGGTGTCTCAGGAAAAGGTATAATTTTTGGATCAACAAAACTGTTAATTTTCCTTTTAAGCCACTCTATGTACTTCATTAAACATCCCATCCATATTTTGGCTTGTATTTCTTTTTTGCATACTGTTTCAATCTAGTTCCAGCTTTTTTATATGATTTCATTGCTCTATTGTCTTCTGCTTTTTGCTTTTTTGCATTTGCTTTGATAAGTTTATCAGCTTTTCCTTTAAGCCCTAACATTATGTTCCTATTGCATTGCCAAACAGATACACATGTACTCTTGCCGCCACATTGTAACCTCTTCTAAATGCTTTTCTTGCCACTTCTCCTGCTGTGTCAGATTGTTCTTCTTCTCTCGCACCCACAGGCATTATCCACACAGGATAGTCAACGCCAGCATCTCTAAATTTTTTCACAGTCATTTCTAGTTCTTCCCACTGTTCATCTTTGTGGCCAACAACAAATTTTAATTGTCCTTTTTTGGATAGCTCATAATATTCTGCAACATTATCAGGCTTGATAGCTTTTTCAGTTTTTTCTCCTGCCACTGTCCACAGTTTAGGACTAACACTAAAAAATACTTCTGTGTTATGACTGCTTACCCAATCTTTAAAGTCTGGTCTCAGTATTTGTGTTCCGTTAGTTTCAAACGTCATCGATTCAGGCAAATTGTTTTGACGTTTGAGCTCGTCATATATTCCAACCACTGCTTGTTGTCCTGTAACCATTAATGGTTCTCCACCAGTAAAACACAAATGTTGTTTTTGTTTAGATGTTGGATGCAAAAATAAACCATCCGGATTATCATCTGTTCTTAAACAATCAATCAGTTTGTGTGCTAACACAGTAGGGGTTTCTTGCCCCATTAAATGTTTATATTTTTTAGACCATGTGTAAGATGAATCACACCCTTTGTCCCAAACTGGTAAATCTTCGACTCGTTTTACTTGTGATACATCATATGATGCATATGGTAATTCCCATGATGATGGATCAGTTGGATTCAGTTGTCCAAATCCATCACATTGTAAATTACATAAAAAGAATCTTAGCCATGCAGTTGGAACGCCAGTATAGTGGCCTTCTCCTTGTATAGAATAAAATATTTCTGAATAATAGTATTTTTTCTCAACCATGTGCTATTAGTATATACTATTTAGAAGATTTGTCTACTTCCCATGGATACACAATCCAACTTGGATCTTTGGATTTATCTATAGTTACAGCAGAATAATCAACGTCAAAACTTGATGGTATATTATCATGTATTACAGCAAAATCAACATCGTTATCATGTTTAGTAAACTGTTCTTTTAGATATTCAAACGTTTTACCAGTATCATTAATGTCGTCGACACACAGGTACTTCATTGGTTTTAGATTCAGTTGTGAAGGCAAAATTTTTGTTTTAACATCTGCATGATCTCTAAATGAACACTTTACACTATACAATGGTATTTTCATTTTATGTGAAAGTATTACAGCAGGAATGAGACCTCCACGTTCTACACCTATAATTGCATCATAATCATATGGCATTGATTCACATTGTATTGATATATCGTTAGTCCAGTCGTGTACTTGTTCCCAAGTAATGTAGATTTTATTTGGTGTATTGTTCATAAGCCCTATTGATTACATTGTTTGTTCGTATAAATGTTGCACACTTGGCCATGTCCTTTAATCTTTTTGCACCTATATAGGTACAAGCACTTCTCACACCACCTAGTATGTCTTGTATTGTTGGTTCGACAGGACCTCTATCTGGCAAAGATATCAATCTTCCTTCGTTACCACGGTATCCACCTTTTGATTTGTTATGCACTTCTCTTGCACGATCCGAACTCATGCCGTAAAATTCTCTTTTTCCATCTACAGCTTTAATTCCTGATTCATCATGCCCAGCCAACATTCCGCCTATCATAACCATATGAGCTCCACCGCCCAATGCCTTTGCTATATCTCCAGGATGTACACAGCCACCGTCTGCCATGATATGTCCACCTACTCCATTAGCCGCATCTGAACATTCTACTATTGCAGAAAACTGCGGAACACCTACACCAGTCATTGTTCTTGTTGTACACACAGAACCTGGCCCTATACCTACTTTGACAATGTCTGCACCATTTAATATTAATTCTTCTGTCATTTCACCAGTTACAACATTTCCAGTCACAATTACTTTGTCAGGATATTCATTTCTTACCATTTTTACAAAATCGACCATGTGTTGATGATATGCATTAGCAACATCAATAGTGATCATTTTAATATCAGGAAAACTTTTGAGAACTGCTTGCATAGTTTTGTAATCTTCAGCTTCAGCATCAAATACTCTTTTAGTACCAGTACACACTGATACACTTTGTAATCTTAAACCATCACCCACAGCCTGTTTCCATTGATCAATAGTGGTAGTTTTTGTAATCACAGTCATCATTTTATATTTTTGCAACACTTTTGCCATTTGAAATGTGCCTACCCCATCCATGTTACTTGCGAATATAGGACAAAAATCTAAAACTTTGTTTGAATTGCGGAAAGAAAACTTGCGTGTCATTTCCACGTCTGCTCTTGATGTTAGCGTGCTTCGTTTTGGCTGTAATAAAACATCCTCAAAATTTAATTTTATTTCTTGACTAATTCTCATATTTTATTCTTTTTCTTCCTTTTCACGTTGTTCACACATATGTTTAACCATACAATATTTTTCCCATATGTCCTGTAGTGCTGGATATTTTTTTCTTAATTTTACATGTGGCCATTCTTCGCCTTCCCATGCAAACTCATCTGCCATATGCACAGTATATCCCGAAGAAGCTGTGTCAAAAACTTCTGGTGCTAAATTTACAGTTGTTGTACCATCTAGATCTGTTTGCCATTCTAATCCTTTTAGATCCATCTGTTCTGCCCATTCAGTTTCGTTTTCTTCCTGTGTTTGTCCTTGCCTCGGCTTTGGCTGTGGCTGACGCAAAGTTAATGTATATTCACCTTTGGGCACTAAGCATGGCCTTTCATAGACAAACAGATATCATAAAATTCTTGTTTAAGTGCAGGGTCTTCACCAAACCCGCCTAACATTACTGCTGTAGTCATATCTGATTCATGTTCACGTACACCTCTGTGTGTCATGCAATGATGTTCTGCTTTTACTACCACTGCCACATGTGGAGTCTTTGCAAACTTTACTAATTCATCAGCAATGTGTGTAGTCATTTCTTCTTGTATTTGTGGACGTTCTGCTATATGATGCACAATTCTATTGAACTTGCTCAAACCAATTACTTCATCCTCTGGAATAATACCTATCCATGCTTTGCCTACAATGTTTTGAAAATGATGGGCACAAGTTGATCTGATTGATATTGGACCTGATGTGTATAAACTTTTGTATCCCATGTTTGGAAAAGCAGTTATCTTTGGTTGTTTTTTAAATCTACCACCAAAAATTTCTTGCACATACATTTTTGCCACTCTTCTTGCTGTGTCTTGTGTGTTGTGATCGTTTTCTGTATCAATCACAAGACTGTCTAACACATTTTGGAATTTTTCTTCAACTTCTTGTTGCAGTTTTTCTAAGTCACCTTCATACATGAACTCAGAAATGTTATCGTTGGAATGAAACCTTCGACCAACACTTTGTATTCTACTTTTGATTATTTCACTAATCTTTTCCATATAGTTTCTCCGATGTTGAGGCAGTGGATTGCCATTGTTATCATTTTAGTATACTTTCTAGGATTGCTTTATACAAGTTATTTCCGTGGAAAAATTTTTCATCTAGTGTTTTTTTCTGTTTGTGCATTGGTGTGATGTATGTGTGATAGTTTTCCATATAGTCTACAATCTTTTCTATTATTTTTGGCTTATATTGTTGATAGGATGTTTGGCTTTTGGTCCACACACTTGGATACTTAAATGTATTATCAAACATTTCAAAATAAGATAATCTGTCTGGAACCATTGGAATAGTTTCCAATATTAATCCTTCATAGCCAGATATGCCTAATGTTTCTTGTAAGTTTGCACTGAATATAAGTTTTGCTTCAGCCAACAAGTTATGATAATCATTTTTGCTCAACTGTTTTTCTTGGCAAACTACAAATTCATATTGTGGCAACGCATCTTTTAGATCATAAAATATTTCAGGCTGTTTTTCTGGCGCAAGTCTGTGCGGAAACAATATGAGATTGCGTTTGGTTGTGTTTTTATAGCTTTCGAGATCTGAATCCATATACTCCATTGGCCATCCTGTTTGGATTGTCTTTGGTTCTTTGTGTAATAAAGTCTCAGGATATAATGCTTCATACAACAGTTTGATATGAAAGTCTGTTGCAAAAAAATTATTATCATAGCATTCAAACATTGAACGTTCAGCATTGCGTACCCAGTTCGCACTACCAATTAGTCTACCCAAAAAGTCCGCAGGATCATAAGAGCCAGCGTGCCATAATCCGCCAATTTTAATATCTACGCCTAACAGCTTGGACATGTATTTTAATTGTATAACAGTTGGGTTCCATGCGTCAGTGTATAAAAAATAATCTCCATTTTTTATTTGGCCACTGCAAAACATTTCGCCTATTTGTTCTAATTGTTTTGACTTGTAAACATTAGTCCCGCCAAAGTTTAAAAAAGCACCCGGAGTTGTTGCCTGCGGAGTATCGCCACCAGATACAGTGATTACTTTTTTTCCAGTGTGTTTTTCAAGCTGTTTTGGCAAATGCTTTTTCCACTGTGCTGTATAGCGTGTTTCTACTGCTTCTATGTCAACAAGGTAAATGGTCATATGCTTTTGTGTATTGAATCCTCTACTAATTTAAATTTCATTGCTAGATAAGTTTTAATTTTTTGATCTTTACATGAAAACACAACTTCGTCACAGCCTGAATCTTCATAGAAAAAATCTTCTCCGTACTTGTATCCTTTTTGTCCTAGATCGTTTGATACAATGCACCCTGCATCGAAATCAGTATAGTTGCCATTCAAGGCTCCTCCTTCAACAGGATAATAAGATGCTCTATCAGTGGTGCTTTTTGAATCTATTATCACAGTGTGTTTAAATTTATAAGGCCCTGGATTCGACATTAATTAAGTGCTTTCTTTTCATATGTACACAAACTACCATTTTCACCATCTTCTGATACTTCAATAGTGATACTGCGATTTGGATATTTGTTTTGTATTTCTTTTGCTAAATCATCTGATATCATTTCACACGATTTATAATCTAATTCAAGTGTGCCTTCATACAATCCTTCCATCCATCTTTTGAATTGTATAAATTCAATATCTCTATCATCATGATATACTTCAATCATAACTTTGAAATGGAAAATGTGTCTGTGTGGGTATCCTAAAAAACTTACATCTTCTAGTTTAGGATCCTGCAGTGCGGCTGGATATTTGTGAATACCTTCTTTGCGAAAAGTTACCCAAATGTTTTTCATAGTGTTTCATCCTTTGTATATTCATTCCATTCTGTAAAATGTTCATCAGTAATCAAATCTCTCACTGACCAACACCATACACCTGGATTGGTTGCTTTAAAATCTTTGTCATCAATTTTCAATACAATATTACCACGCATGTTCATAATGTTTTCTACTGGCAATGCATATACTATTGTAAATTTTTTATTTGTCAAGCATTCTTCGAAGTGTGAAGCATTACTTACTCTTGTGTCAACTGTAACGTAATAATCTAATTTAAGCAGTTTGTCGATGGTATTAAGTAAAGGTTGGCTTTGTTCATACTCAATGTGTTTGAGTGAATGATTTGCACCTAAATAAATGTGTTTACAGTTATGTTGTATTGCTAGTTCTTTAATTTTTTCCACCGCCTGATATCCAACCACAAACAAAGTTTTCAACCCGTATGTTGGTGTTTTTTCAACTTCTGTACCAGTAAAGAAAACTACGTTATCTTTTACTCCATCTGTATAATCACGTTTCATCTTGCTCTAACCATTTTTCTATTTCTTCATACTCCTCATGAGTAAGCATTTCTTTCATTCTTAATTTTATTTTTTTCATTTCTATCAGTTCTGCTTTGTGGTCAAATGATCTGGTAAGTTCACGCTGTGATTCCATTTGTTTTACACGTTTTTTAAGTTTTTTCAGCTCTTGCTTGAATTCTAACAATTTGTCGTCAGTCATTTACACCTCCTCAAATAGATCAGTAAATTTTGTTTGTGCATTAACAATTCTTTTGCCAGTGTTGCCTCTTGTACCAATAATGCTATCCCAATATTTAGAATATTCATTTATTACTGCATTGGCTACATCTCTATCGTCAGTGGCAAATATTGCTTCTACTATATCTCTGAACATAATACGATCAAAGGTTTCATTAATTAACATAGCAGGAATCTTACCTTTTTCATATTGCCTGTTTGCTTCTTGTACTGCGTTTATGTGCATCCAAACATTGTGCCCCATCATAATTGCATATGAAAAAGAATCCCATGATGTCTTTCCTTCTTTACCAACTTTATTTAGATCACCCGGTGCGTAAATGCAAATATCTTTTGCAGTAAGATCTTTTGTAATTGGTGAATCTAAGAAACTTACATGCTTGCCTTCTCTTACAAATGCTTCAGCAAATCTTGTACCATCATTTGCAAAAGATTTGTTATCAATTGACGGCACCATTCTATACACCCATTTGTGTCTATCTTCAGTTTCTAGTTCGCAATAAATCTGTCCATTTGCTGTGGCAAGGAATGGCGATGCACAATCAAATGTGATTGTAAAATTAGGATTATGATATTTTCTTACTGCTCGTTGTATATCTGTCAGCAGTGTTGCCCATTCAAGTTTTGATGTTCCTAAAAAGTGCATGAAATCATGCAAGCCTTTTTCTAACAATCCATCAAATCTTAGTGCAACTAATCTTTTCAACACAAGATGTATGTCACACATGTTTTGCCCACCCATTGACCAACCGTTAAAGTGTGTGCTAGGATATTGTTTAGGATCACAATATTTTTTCATACGTTCGTACCAATCATCTGCATCCGTGTGATTTTCGCCTTGAAGCACATTTAAAAATTTACAACTGCCATTCCTGTTCTTCATAAAATATTCATTGTTGATTTCAGTGGCTTTACAGGCTTCTTCATAGGTCGATATGCCAGTTGCTTGTTGGCCTTTAGGAGAACGAGCCACCCAAGCAGGAATGTCAAGTATCATGCCATAGTCCATCAGTGCATCCATCCATTTCAAAACAAGTTCACGTTTTTTTGATGCTTTAGGACAGTTAGGATCTTTCCAATCACCTTCCCACACACCTTTTCCTATTTGGAAGCCGCCTGAATCTCCTAGCGTCCAAGACGTTGACTTGTCGCGTTGGCGGAACATATCTTCTTTTGGTGAATCTTTAGTTAAATCTAGTTCAGCGTGTCCTGCCGAATACAAACACCACTTATAATTAAACTGTGCTTTTGGATTAAGAAAGTTAAGACTTTCTACACCGTTGACAAAGTTTTTTGGAATACGATTATTATCTACGTATTCCTCTCTTCTTTGTTTACCAACAAATGTCGCATAGAATCCACTAACTGCTGGAAGGAATACAGCATAATCTTTTTGTTCAGCAGTTAGATCTACGTTCATTATTTTGTTTGTGCTGGTAAGATATATTGATATTTTCCTATGCCAGAATCAAGTGTGATTTGTGCCGCTCCATCATCTGAGAAAGACATTTCACATTCATTAGATTCTGCTAGTTTTAGAATTTGTGTTACTTGTGCAACTGGCCATGACCAAGATTTAGACAATGCTCCTTCAATCCCTTTAACAAAAGTAAACTCGCCTGCATGTGATGATGCATCACCAAATTTAAATTTTAGCTCGTCACCATCTGTACTAACTGTAAACACTTGTTCTTCTAGGTTGGCTTGTGCCTGTTGATTCAATCTAAGTATATCTGGCATGGTTGGCTTTATATTGACGTGCCAATTAACACCACGAAACTTTACTGACTTTAGTTTTTCATTTACAATTTCAGAATTCATAAATCTATAATCATTTTTAAAATCTTTTCTTGCATTTTCAAAATGCAAACCAGTTGGCACTACTTCATTGTTACGTTCCTGTGTATTCACTGATATGTTAGCACTATCTTTGTATTCAGGAAGTTTAAGCAGTATGTCTAGCTTGCCTAAATTAGGCATTCCAAATGTGCCTTTCATTTCCGGCACTGGGTTTTTGAATTCAGCTTTTACAACAACTGACTTATCTTCTGCCATAGCATCCATAGTAGTTGCTGTTTCGTCGCCAACAATTTTTACTAGTTCAATAAATCCTAGCGAATGCGTATGTTGTACGACATCTTGTAATATATCTTTCATGCGTGTATCTCCTTAGTCTTTATTATAATTGTAATTAGGTTAAAAGTCAATATTTCTCTATCTTGGTTAGATATTTTTTTTGTGTACTAATTTCACCTGGTTTGGACAAATGGAAAAAAGTGTACATTGAATCAACATGGTACACATTTTCATAATTAAGATCAAATTGGCTTGCAAAGTCCTTGATTATTTCAGTACTACAGTATGTTCTTTGTTTACCAACAACTGATTTCCACTCATCTTCGTTATCTGCATCGGTAATATGTAACAATGCCTCTCCACCTGGTCTTAGTATTTTGCTCAGGTGTTGTATATAATTTCTAACTTGTTCAATTGAAAGATATGGAAAGTAATCAATGCTAAATGTAAATTTAATTTGGTTATGTGGTACATCATAATCATCTATAATGCCTTCATGATTTAATCTTTTTACTCTAAACATTTGTGGATTACTTGATGGTATCTTGTTTAACTTCCTCTTTACGTGTGCTAACATTTGATCTAGTGTAAAATTGTTTGTACAAACATAAACTAACGTAGACTTCAAACAGTGTTCTGTGTAATTAGGTCTTGTTGGTAATAATAAACACCATGGATATTTCCAATCACTTTGTTTTTGCATCCAATCTTTAATAAAGTTTTGTACAGGAAAAGAATGTTCTATGTTGAGATTTGCAAAAAATTTTTCATCAAACCCAAAAACAACTTGTGCTTTGCCCATGTCGGCTGATGTAAGTTTATGATATTCATCCATTTCATGAATATTTTTTTTTAGACTGTTGAGTGTGTTTTGTAATTCATCAGATATTTCTTTAAAGCCTTCTATGTTTGCTTGTTCTAATATTTGAATAGCTTTTTTAATTTGGTGACGTGAAACCATTACGCAAATAATTTATCAAATGTATTGTCAGCTTCGGAGTTTCCTATGTCCCATTCCAACACACCTATTAAATTGTCTAGTTTTTTATTAATTAAAGTGGCTTCCATTTCTGAATCGTCAAATGGCAGTTCTTTGAACCATTCTGGTATGCGTAGTTCATCAGTTGGAATTGCAATAGAAGTATAGCCCATTGGATTAGGCTTTAATTTGCACACAATACATTTTTGTCCATCCATAATGTCCATTGAGTATCTGTCATTGTAAACTTTTTTCAGTGTGTTCCAATTGATTGCCGCTCTGACGTGTCCAGGCATGTTTACTTTTCCTTTGCGTTTCTCACGCGAATGGTATTCAGTAAGTTTATTGACACGTCTTGGAGAACCTTTTTCCCAGCCTGGTCTCTTTTTAAATTCAAGTCGGAAGTCTGCTATAAAATTCATAATATCTTCTTCTGGTGCGCCAGTCAGCACTTTGTCTAATACGTCTGATAGGAAATTTTGAATATAACCAGGAGTATCTGAACGCTTTAAATCTAACCCCATGGCTTTAATTTTATCAACTTTTTCACCTTCGAGATCATATATTTTGATAGCATATCTTTTTTTAGTAATAAACAATCCTTTGGATCCAATGATTTCTCTACCACCTGCAATAATTTTACCATATGTTGGCGGACAGTTGAATGCTTGTCGCATATATGTTGGAAATGATTTGTTTACTTCTTCAGCAACTGAATCATATAATTGCACTACTGAATCTTTGTTCCATGGAATCTTACCAGCATCGATTTCTGTTTTAAGTGACTCATATGCAGAAAAATAAACTGAATCTGTATCACCATAAATTATAGATGGTCCTTTGTAATCATACTCGCCAGTAATAATTTCATTTGTTTTTGCTCCCATGTGTTTTGTAATACATCTACCTGTAAGTGTAGTGCTTTGCCCTATACGTATGTCAAAAAATCTACAGCCTGGATTTAGTATTGCTCCATACAGCGAATTCAAATTAATCTTTTTTACTAATTGTCTTTTGGCCCAAAATTCCTGTTCTGTTTTGTTTCCAGCGGCAATGGCTTGCCTCATTTTTGCTTGCAGTTCTTTACGTTCAGCATACCAACGTTCTAGCAAGCCTGGAATAACACCTGCAAATTCATGTGTAAAAATAGTGCCATTCGCACTTAAAAACCATGGTTGATCATTGTTGAATATTAATTCATACACTTCTGCGGCACTGAGTATATTTGATTCACCAGTTTCCCAATCTATTGTAATGCTTTTTGCTCTGTCTTTTCGCATTACAGCTTGATACTCTAGTGTGCCAAACTCACCTTCCCATGCTCCTGCAAAGGAAATTTTTTGATTCATTTTTGCTTCTATCTGTGCATCAGTTTCTATTGGTCGGAGCTGTCCTACAATAGTTTCGTTAGCCATGTTCAATGCTCTAATAACTGATGGATACAGCGAATTGATATCAATTGACCCAATCCAGTCATGCAAGCCTTTTTTTGGATATGCAACATAGGCACCAGCCGCCGGATCTGACCCAGGCTCACGCCTTACTCTATCAGGAACAACCATACCACGTCTGTGTGCTTCATTAATAATAGCTTGTTCAGTCACTGCTACTGCCCCCATTGTAGTTTGTATTAACACAGTGTTTTGATGAGCTAGTTCATTTGATAGTGCGATGAATTTTAATTTGGCATCAAGTCTGCCAAGCAGTGCAACGTCTTGCCTGTTGTATTCTATAAACTTAACAAAGTCTTTGTTATACAGTGTATCAAGTGTGCCTTCATAAGGAGTTTTTTGTTCTCCTAGTTCATGCTTTGAAATAAAGTCAAGTGCGTATGAATGTCTTTCTTCATAGGTGTATTTTCGATATAATTGCATGTAGTCTAAATGCACACGACCAATTATGTCATATGTAACTTCTTCGTTGCCAAATCTCTCAAAAGTTCTTTTGCGAGGCATAGTATTCCACAAGCACAAGCGCCTTGTGTCATCTTTGCTTAATACTTTTTGTATCCTATTCACGGTGTATGGAATATCATAGCCTTCTGAATTCCAACCACTGATTACGTCAGCATCATCAAGTATGTCAATAAATTTATCCAGCATGTCTGCTTCGTTGGCACACAACATTGTATTATCAAATTGTTGCTCTATAATTTCTGGATTAGGAAAATCTTTTGGTGGAATAGCCAACGTTATTAGTTGATCCAGCCATTGCAAATACACAGTGACTGATATAATCGGCATGAATGGATCTGAAGGTTTTGAAAATCCTCTTGCAGGATCAAAGTCAACTTCAATGTCAAAAAATGCCACATGCAGTTCCGGAGCATCTTTGTTAAGATAGTTTTCCTCTAAACATCTAAATATTGGGTTGATGTCAGTTTCATATGTTTTCTTTTCTGAATGATACGCTAATTCACGTTTGAATTCTTTGTTTTGTTTGGTAGCAATTCTTGAAACTGGATTACCATATATGCTTTTGTACTTGCCTTTTGGGTCATCATAATAAGCAATCCATCTAGCAGGATATTCAGTAAAACGTCTTTTGCCTTCTACACGTTCTACTACAGATATTTTGTCTGCTTCTCTGTCAAATAATGCGTCAACGTAACTCATTTAATGTAATCCATAATCAAAACAAATAATGCAATAGCGTTCATTAATGTAAACCAACTGCACAAAAATATCACCATTCCTGCTCGTCGTATCCATGAACTAATTATACCCAATGCTGATCCAATCATATACAATGGCACAAACAGCCATGTTGCTGGATCAAGTATTGTGTATGTAATAATAAAACTTGCTCCTATTAGAAGCACAGTTTCTATTGCTTCACACCAAAAGGCAAATGGACTTTGCACATAAGATTCACTAAAGAATTTTTTGATTACTTGCACTATGATGTTTTCTTAACTACTTCTAAAATGTGTTCAAGATCCTCAAACTCTTGTCGTTCAGCTGACAATGATTCTTTGTATGCCACGTTCACTACTTTTGACAGCAACGCAGGCTTTAGTTCCATTTCATCAGCAATAGCTTTGATAGTTTCTCGTAATCCTGTATTCAAATCAGCAACTTCTTGCTTCACTTGTATTCCACTGTTTACAAGATGTTTTAGTTTTGTTATTTCTTCTTGATTAAAAACTTTTTCCATAATAATCTCCTGTTGTGTTATTATAACAGGATTTGTTTTTTTTGCAAGTGTTCAATCACACGCTCAGCGATTATTTTGTGTCCTTTCTTAGTTGGGTGCCCACATGGTGTATTTCCTACACCATCAACTACTTCGAGTATTGATGTTGGTAACCAATTTTCAGGATCAAAATTCCTAGTGCGTTTTCTTTCTTCTGGAAAGGCACACCATTGAAAATGTGGTATTTGATTTTTCAACAATTTGTCTACAATCCATGTTTTATCTACCCAGTCTTGAAATTGCACATCTGTATTCATATCTTTGTACCATTGCTCAATAAACTTCCCAGGAAATGAGTTTCCATTGGGTTGCATTTGATAAACTATTTCGCCATGATGCACTTCTGAACGATTCCAATGACTCCATGTCACAATTATTGCGTCTACGTCTGCATTCTTTCTCATATAATTCACAAGGTTTCGTAATATGGCATGATTTGACCCGCCTGCCACAAATTGATTGTCTGCTTTCATATAAAAATGTTTTGCAACTAAGTTAGGCCAAATGTCTGGATCATCTGTTCTAAATGGAGTGCCTTGCGTGAAAGAGTCTCCAAAAAAAGCTATGGTCATTACTGTTTTATTTTAAATGTTTTATTGTCTTTGTCAATAGCTTCTTTATCAAACCAACGTTTCGCTGGTCTGTGTTTATTAAGTTTAAGTCCCCTAGCACCAGGACTTTGAGGTTTAACTGTTTGCTGTGCTACCGGTATGTCCATGATTTCTGAGATTTTCATACAAGTATTTACTTGTCATCTGATTTAAAGCCTTCGTCATAATTAAACTGTTCTGGCTTTTCTTGTTCAAACTGTGTAAAATACGAGTCATCTGTGATGGATTCTTCTCTGGTGTTTTCAACTGTGTAGAAGTTTTGATCAATAAGGTAACCTGGATTGCTTTGTAATCTTTCTTCCATAAATGCGTCATCATACCAAACAATTCTGTTGTTCGGATAACAAAAGAATGTGCCTTCATCCATTCTAAACATATGTCCGCATTTGTGTTCTGGGTCTTCTGAGAAATTTGTATCTAGTATGGCACCTTTATCTTCCCAACCCCAGTCCACTGTGAACATGTATGTTCCTTTGCGTTTAACACCTTTCCAGTCAATAAGTTCTGCTCTACAGTTTGCAAGTCTATTTCTTCTTTGTACATTTACGTATGGCGAAAAACAATCCCAATACATGTGTACATTTAATGGATGTTTTGGTGCATCTTTTTTCCAAACTAATGAATGGATTGGTCTACGTGTCCAATTGACTCCATTTGGTAACAGCACTTCGAATAACAATGCTCTGCGTTCTAAAGATGCTATACAGTGTACATCACAAAATGAAAATGTATCATGCCCTTTGGTATGGTTATATAGATATTCATTTCTGATGTAAGCTGAAAAAGGTGGAATATTATGGTTTAAGTATGCCATCTACACTGCTACTTATTAAAATTTCTTAATCTCCATTTACAACTTGATTCATCTGCTTTATGCGATCACTTGCATAATGATCAAACCATCTAGGCGCCAACCCGTGTATTAGTAAAGCCAACATAGCTGTAAAACACGCCCATGCTAATGCCCAAGCAAATTTGAGATGTTGCCAAGCAGTCATATTGTTTTCTTCTAAATGTGCTTTACACTTTTTAGATATCATTATTTTTTAGGCTTGTTGCTTACGTTGATTGCTTTGCCTTTTCTATTAGGATTTTTGTCTTTTGATCTTTTTCTACGCACTGCGGCCGCAATGGCTTTTTTGCCTCCACTTGCACGTAATGAAGCCGCTCTGGCTTTGGATAAGCATTTTGGTTTGCCTTCGCCTGGTTTACGATCACCACATTTACCTATGCGTTCGCCTTTGGCATTGTAACGATCCCAACCTCCTCCACCAGCTCCACCTTTTTTGCCTTTGCCGAACCAAGCTCTTAGTCCAGAATGGTTTGCTTCGTCCACCTGGTCATGTGTAGCACATGAATCTAATAGATCGTAATATTCATAAAAGAAGTTAATTGCTTTTGTTTCATCTGCAGTTTCATACACTACATCTTCAAACTTGTCTATGATTGCGTATCTGTTTTCATTTTTGACACAGTTTGGAACACGTTTGCCAAACATTTTTTTGAAACCTTTGCGTTTATACCCTTTCCAACAACGTGTGCCTTCAGTCATCTGTGACTTCACTATCTCACTCTTAACTTTTTTTGGAACTTCTTCTTCATACTCTTCATCTTTAAATTTGTAAACTGTAACATTTGGTCTTTGACCTGGCATGCCTTGCATAGGTTCTTGTGGGATTGATATATCAGTCTGACCTTTTTGGAGTAAGGTATCTAAACCTAAACTTGCCACTTCCTTGTCAGTTGCTGGCACTACCTTAATAAAGTTAGCTGGATCGTCTTTTGACTTTCCAGTTATCGATCCACTTCTCTTAAAAGTTGTTTTAACATATTTTCCTGTTGGCATTTTTACAAAGGCAATGTTAGATGCAAATGTGTCTAGTTCGGACAATTTTTGTATTTCTGCAAGTTTCATTTCTTTTTGCCGCCTGTTCCCCAGTTCTTGGCACCTTTTTTGCGGCACTGAACTAGAGCACCAGAGGCATAAGCACTAGGCCAAACTTTGTATCTTGATTTTACTTTATAGTAGCAGGCGTCTTTTTTCTCTGCTAGTCTTTCAAACTCTTCTTCTGTGATACCTGTGATTTCGTTGACTTTCATACATTACCAATTTCTACAAGACCAGTATCTTGCTTTTGTTTTTGGTCCTGGATTATCACAGTTGTGTCTTGCTCTGAATGAGCGTCTTCTTGCTGGATTAGATTTTCTAATTCTCATGGTTGGTCTTTTTGCTGAAGTACCACCATGTCCAAAATTTACTTTTTTGACATTGCCTGTTTTTGGGTCTTTGACATATACTTTGAATTTTTTTACATCTCCACGCATTGGCTTGTTGAGTGGAACTTTTCTACCTCGATATTCTGCCTCCCAAACTTCTTCTTCTGGAAACCCCAGTATACCAAATACGTCATTAAATTCTTCGTGATCTTCTACAGTAATTTCGTCCTCTATTGGAAAGTCAACATATTCAACTGCTTGAAAAAATTCATCTAGTTTCATGCTGAGCTGATCCTGTCATCATAGTCCATACCCATTTCGTATGGCACAAACATTGTTTTACCCATTCTTTTACCACTGCCTTCGTCTTTTTCTACTTTGACATGATATCCTAATGCTCCTGGCTGTGATTGAGATTCGGCATCAACTTTTGTTACTGTGCCTATGATAAATCTATCTGGTCTGCCTGGCATTGGTTCAAAATCGTATGCTTTGATTTTGTCACCTTCTTTGTATTTGCCTTGAAACTTTAATGCTTCATCTACATTATCGCAATCGCATCCTTCTTCACCTTCACATGCACAATCGCTTACAGTTTCCATTTGGTCTGCTTCATCGTAATATTCTTTTGCTTTTTGTACTTCTCTATCAAAACTTAAACCTGTTATTTCAGCAAAGTGAATAGCATCAGCAAGTAAGTCAGCAAGTGAATCAATTCTATTTGCTCTCATTATTTTATCGATTGCAATAGCTTTTGATTTGTTTGGTACTGCTTCAAAAATGCCTTCTTTCATTTTCTTTTTCTTTTTCATCTTGTGCATTGATTCATCAATAGAAAGATCGGCTAATATTTCTTGTGCATCTTCAAAGTCTTGTTTTTCTTTGTCAGACAATCCTGATGTTTTTTCTTTTTTTGCAAGATTTCTTATAAATGCTCTTGCTTTGTCTGGATCAAAATCAAACATTGCTTTAAGTCTTGCTACGTTGTTTTCACCAATTACTTCTTCGTCTTCGTCTTTCATTTTCTTTTTGTCTTTTTTGAAATGTGGCTCTTTTGCATCTTTTGGTTTTGCTGTAGTTGTAACACCAATTTTAGAATCACGATTTTTGTATTTGTCTCTAGCCCCTAGCCCAATTTGTCCTAATGAATATTCACCTAGTAATGCTTGCACTAACTTTGATTCTGCAAATTTTGGATTGGCTGATGCTAGTGCTGTTAGATATGTTCTTGGTTGAACTCCTCTTGATCTTGCCGCATCTGAAATCATTTTTTCAAAATCTAATAATTTAACTTTTGCTTCCATTTTTGATGCTGGTTTCTTGGCTTTTTTCTGTTTTTTCATTTCGTCTATATTGTTAAAAAGGTCTGTTAAGAAGTTCATGCAAATATTTATTACAACTTAAAAGTTGTGCTTTGTTTTGATTTTAATAAAAATCTATTATTACAAGTAAAGGTACCTTTTCCTGTGTTTTGTACCATGCAATCATCTGATTCTGAGTCACTTGCATAATGGAAAGTAAGTTTATTTTTGTTAAATTTTAAAGTTTGATCCAAAAATATTTCATTATTAATGAATACTCTAACAGAAGTAGACTGATCACCATTAACAACAATGCTGGCTGTTTTTAACATTATCTACGTATTAGTGCAGGTCCACCAAATATTGATGTGCCTTTCATATCAAGTGCATTGTCAGTGGGTTTTTGCTTCTTTATTTTAGGTACTCTTGGAGCTTTTTTGCCTGATCTGCCAGGCTTGCCTGTAAAAGATTTTTTAGTCCTATCTTTGCCAATAGCAATGTGTGGCGAAGCTACAGTGGCAATGTTTGCTGATGATGTTGCTCCCGCTGTTGCTTGCTCTTTGATGATGTCTGATATTTTCATACAAGTATTTACTAGTACACTGTTACGTTTTGAATTCCTAACATCATGTTTATGCATGTCAAATAATCTACTACTGATGTTATTTTCCTATAAAAAAACACATCTGACATAGGCAGGGTTTTTTTGCCTATGGTTAGATATTGCCATCTTTCTGATGATGACATGCTGGTGGAACAGTTAACATGAATATAAGGATCTTGCCTAAATGATATGTACAAATTTCTACGTGGATGTACATTACCAGGCACATGATAGCACACAAACCAACTGTTTGGCACATATTCAAAATTTTTGTTACTCATTTTAATAAAGGTTTTTACTGAGATATCATTCAACTGTAAGGTAGTAAAGGTTTCAGCATTCACTTGTTGTAGGTCAATTTTAAATTCAGATTTTCCAGTGTCTTCACCTGCACCTAGCCATGATATTCCTTGTGATAGTAACCATCGATGATCTGCATCGTCAGTGGTAGGAGTCACTGCTGGCATAAATGCTGTTACACCTACGTATTTTTTCCTATAGTATGGCTGTCGTCTCCATATGCAAAATGGTGTTGCATGGAAATTTTCGTCATGATGTGTGTATTGCACTGTAAGTTTAATATCATTGGTTACTGGCTCATGTTCTCCTGCCACCACAGGCACGTGTAAAAAATGTCCACTTGCGTCTAGTTCATAAAACTTATCATTATTAATACACCTCACAGTGTAGGATTGGCATGCTTTGGGCATGATATAGGCAATAAATTGATTGTATGGTCCTGATGCGTCCATTAAAAATATTTGTCTTTCATTGCCCAATGGTGCCATACATCTTCATACTTGTTATGCATTCTTCCATCATATGTTTCATTGTTGCTGTCTAACCAAGCATTGTGTATATCTGATACTGTTGATTTGTCAAGTGATATTTTCAGTAGTTTTGCAATGTGCATGATTCTTTTAACAAATATTTTCCTATTATCAAAAAATTCATAAAACTTTAACGCCATATGTGGAACGCCTTGTCTTTGAATATAAAAAAGCATTTCATTGTGATAGTTCATATGCAGATGCATTATATTATCATTCATAACAGATTGATGTATAAATTTATGCCTCCACTTTATTAATTTCTTACTTTCTATATCACCACAATCAATATACACAATTTGATCGAGCTTGTGTAGGTCTTTAAACCGTACTTGGAAAGATGGTACTATGCCTATTTTTTCATGCAATCCAAACTTATATTCACGCAAGACCCATGGGTCTTTATTTGTTTTGTATAGGTCAGTGTAGTGTTCACCTTTATCATTGAATGCTGTGGAAAAAATTTGTGCAATCAGATTGCCACCACTCAATGGCATGTACACAATGTTGCACAGTCTTGAGCCATTTAATTTTCCTTTGTCTGAATCCAATTGCTTGATATACGCCATGTTACTAATAGTTATTCAGTTTCATCTACACCACCGAATCGGTTGGTCATGTTTGGCCATTTATCCTCAAACCAATCAGGTGGTCTTTGCTTTTTGTATTTCCATTGTGTTTGATGTGCTTTACGCCATGCATTGTATATGTTTTTAATAGTAGACTTGGATACATTAAGATTTAATTTATCTGCTAGTCTTTGCATAGTATTAATAAAATCCGCTTCCACAAAAAAATCTCTGAATGCAAGTTTGTGTAGTAAGCAGTTTTGGCTTTCCAAATAGTGTTCTAGCTCTGTATGGTAATTCATTTCAAATTCTAAAGACCAATTATCTTCTGCTGACGTTGTTGTGCGAACAACTTTGCTTCTGTGGTGTATTCCTTTGCGTGAATGTTCATCAGCAACTGATATCAGTACTAGGTTTGGTCTTTTTTTGCAATAATCTTCAAATGTAAAATTTCGATTTTCAAGTTGATCAGCAAAAGTTGGCTGTGTGTGTATTGATGGATGCAATTTGAAGCCAAGTTGCTCACGCTGAATCCATGGCACATCTTGTTTATATGCTTTTACTACATCTGCTTCGTTATTGTAAAAATGTGTGCTTAGTATTTGAGCTATTAAATTGCCGCCTGATAAAGGTGTGAAAATAATCGTACACAATCGATCCATGTGAATACTTACTTTTTCTTAGCACGACCACGTTTCATGTTGAGATTCCATTGAGCCATTCTTTTGCGTTCGCCTGTTCCTGTTTTTGCAATTTTTTTCAGCTGTGCAATAGACATTTTTTGACTAACACCAACACGTTTAGATAATCCTTTGCGTCCTGGTTTTTTACCGTCTGCAAAACTTTCAACAAACTCTGATAATCTCATTTCTTCTTTGCCTTTGTTTTCTTTTTCATTGTGTTAATATATTTTCTATAAATTGAAGCAGGTCCTGTTTTGCCAGCCGCTTTTGCTCTTTGTTCCATAGCCACTGCCGCTTGTATTTTGTGTGCATGTGATCTACCTGATTTTCTAATTTTAGTGATACTAGCCCTTGCAGTCGCATCATCTTTGAATCCTAGACCGTGAATAGTGCCTTTAGGATCTTCATCAGTGTACAAGTCTGAATGTTTTTTTGACTTTGCTGGCTGTCCTTTTTTGCGTGGGATACGTTTGCCTTCTAAAATAATATCTGCTATTTTCATTTTTTGGTCCTTTTTAATTTTTTATTGACTGGTCCGGTTAGGTATGGTCTTGAAAACCATAGTTTGAACCAAGCTGGATCACCTGGACGTAGACCCAATTCACGTTCTTTTTTGCGTTTTTCTGTGCCAGTGATAGACATGTTTTCTTTGGGTTGTTGATCATAAACCCCTACACCAGCTAATTTTTTAAGTTCTTCTAAGGTCATGTTGTTCCATATATTTAATCAAATAGTCGGCCCAACGTCTATGCCCTGCAACTGTAGGATGGTAGTCTTTTTCGCTTACATAGGTCTTGTTGTCTTGGCAGTATTCAAAGTGACTATAATTCATCTTAAAAAAGTATTTTTCGTCTATTAGACTGCGGAGTAAATTACAATCATTTGAATCAGTAATTTTGTTTGGTAAGCCAAAATACATTAGATATTTGATATTGTTCATTTTAAAGTAGTTTTGTAAATCAACTATATGATTCAATACTGTTACAGATTCGTGTTCTACATCATCAAATCCTGGCATCACGTTTAAAATATTTCTAGTATGATATGTTCTCCAAGTAGAACTAAATTCTTTTATTTTTTTGAATCCATCGTTTGTAACATAGTCTACACGCCCAGCCTGGGTCCATTCAATCAGAGCAACTGTATCCTTTTTACGTTGCGGATATGTTTCAAACCATAATTTGGTAGTGGTGTTGATTCTGTGATTGCCTCGACCACCACGTGCAAAGTTGTTAAGTTTAAATCGAAAATAGTTGGCAACCATTTTGCCGGTAAACGTAGCAATTCGACCTTTGTCATTTGGGGTGTTAAAAGAGCACCCATTTACAAAAAGTTGTTCAAGCATAGTGTTATGCTTAATTTATTACTCTTGGCTTTCTTTGACCTCGTGGATTGACATGTTTAGATTATAAGTTTTGCCATTCCATTTATATTGTACGTCTGCAGAATTCATGCCAGTGCCTGTGCTTTCAACTTCTGCTCCTGCTTCTGCAAGACCACTTTCCATAACTTTTGTTAGATTAGCAACATGGTCAGCTGTTTCTTCAGCTAATTTGGCAAACTCATCTTCTTTGTCTTTGAGTGCGTCCATTATTTTGCTGTACTGTTCAGCATCAGTTTTTAATGACAATGAATCTATATTGTCTGCAAGTCTTCTTAATTCAGCGCCTTCTTTACTCATTGCGTAACATTTCACAACCGCCAAATTCAGTTGTTACTTCTCCAAACATTTCTTCGCCTAAATCTTCGTACATTGACTTGATTGAATCAACTGCTAACACATGATCTTCAAAAAAGTTTTTGCCTGATAGATCTAAAACATTAAGTTTATGGTTTACAGGATATGTACCATTGCCGTCTCTTGAAAGATAAGGCACATTACCAGCACCAATTTGCCCAACAATTTTGCCTTCTTTTACAAGATATGCTACTGTGTAGTTTGTGGTATCACCTTCCCATGCTCCATCTTCTGCAACAAGACCACCTTCTGGTTTTGTTACTACTTCTGCAATTACAAATTTTGCACCATCATACAGTGATTCGTCTGCAATAATTCTAGCTGACGCTGTAAGTCCTAGTGCATCTTGAGCCCCACCAACAAGCATTAGTTCATATTGTTTGTTGAGCTCTTCGATCATTCTATCTGTATCTGAAATAGATTCATCTTTTTTCTTTTCTTTGTCTTTAGCCGCTTTTTTCATAGGTTCTTTTTTGTCGCCATCTTTGTCTAAATCTAAAAAGTCAGGCTTAGCATGCTTAGCCTCATCAACGTCTTCATCGTCTTTTGAATCGCCTTGTTTTTTCTTAATAGCGTCTTGTAAACCTTTTGGTAATTTTTTTTGAGCCGCTGTTAGTTCTTCGTCAAGCTCTTCGCCTTCTGGTAACGGATTGTCACCTCTTGAAGCCGCTGATGGACCCATTTTTGAATTAGGAACTTTGTTTCTTTTGAGTTCAAAATCATCTTTATCTAAGTATGCTTCGTCTTTGTCATTTGCATACATTTCAGTTTCTGGCTCAGCATCTACTGGTCCTTCCATATCACTTTTTGGTGCTTCAGGCTCATCTCCCATCGGCGCCATTGGTGCTTCAGGTTCAGGCATTGAGGGTTGCTGTCCTTGAATGTTCATTTGGCTTGGATCTAGTCCTGCATTTTTAAGTATAGTCATGAGTGCAATGGAATCTTCCAATGTATCTGTAGTGATACTAATACCCTCATTTAGTTTCTTTTTGTCTGACATTGTTGATTCTCCTATTTGCGATTTGTCATCTTTCATTGCCAATTTTGTTGCTGTTGCATACATTACTGCATCAGCGTCTTTGCCGTAACGTTTACGGAAACCTGCTTTGTCTTTTTTCATTGATTTTACAATTTTTTCTTTTTTGTCTGTTTCAGCTTTTGTCATTTCTCTTCCTGTTGAACTGTGTTCCCCACCATGCTTTTCAGTCATTTCATCTGAGTCTTCAACATCGTTGGTAAGATAATTTTTTACAGCTTCTACATCACTCTGTGCCACTGCTAGTTTATTAGTAAGCCACGTATCAAGATTGCCAGTGCCATCCATCTCTTTGAATTTTGCATGTAGCGCCATCAAATCTTTGATCATGACAACTGTTTTACGTTGCATTGAGTCTACATCAGTGTGACCATCTTCGCCGAGTGCATCTTTCATTTCTTCTTTTGACTTGCCATGTTTCTTTTTGAACTCAGCATCTGATAATTCTTTCATGTCTAATGCTATATCTGACATTTTGCCTTCTTCTACACCTTCTCTTTGCAATCTGTTGTAATAAGTTTCTGGCTTGCTAACCAAATTTATAGCATCATATTTTTGATATAGATCTGCTAAAAAATCTGATTCGTGTGACATAACGTGTATATTTATGATAGCAGGTTATGATAACAAGCCAATTTGTGGGTAAGGATTGTTGGCTGGGTCAGTTGTAGCCAGTGGATATGCTGTGTTTACATCCAATGATAGTCCACTTTTGGTTAAGTCACTAACATTTTTTGCAAATGTATAAGTTTTTTGTCCAAGATCAATAAACAGTATACCTTTTAAATCACCTTTTGCTCTTTTAGTAGCAAGATAGTATTGTATATTCATTTTGCCATACAGCAGTCTTGCACTGTCACTGTCTTTGACTAGTGCATTAGTAATACGTTCAACACCTTTCACACCAGGAAAAACATTGCTCAGTACGGCTGTGACATCATTAAGTATTTGTTTTTTTCGAGATGTTTGCACTAGTTTGGCTAATTGAGCAAGATTCATACCTTGATTTGATCTCATTTTGAGTCCTTGTTGTTCTAGTGCTTGTATATCTTTTGCATATTTTTTTAGAAACTTATCAACTAGTCCAGGGTATTGTGATGATACCGAAACATTCCTATCTGTAAATCTAGCATTTTTTACACGCTTTGCTTTTAGTTCAACTGGTGATCCATCTATAATCAAATCACCTGATCCAGCTCCTGCCCCAATGCCTGATATGCCTTTGCTTAATACTGCGAGTGTAAATTCGCCAGGCCCAATACCTTGTGCAATTACATCATTGAAATCATCAACAAGTTCGGTCATCGCAGGGTTCTTGCCATATCCTACAAATATGTCACTCATTTTGTGTACACCGCCTGAAGTTAAAACTTTTTTATTAACAATTTTGTCTGCGTTCCACAGTTTGAACAGTTTTTCTCTACCCTGTGAATCGAAGTCCACAGTGGAAACCATTTTTGCGATTTTTTTCACAGCTCTTTGCACATCATTATCGTCAATCTGTTCTACTCGCGAAAGCAAAGACTGTACTCTACCACCTACCCCAACATCGTTCAGTAATTGCGTAATCCTATCGATTACAGCTACACTTTCAGAATCTGTGCCTATGCTTTGTATCTTTTGGATTAGCTCTTTCTTTTGTAGCTTCAGTTGTTCTGGCTTAATTTTAAATTCATACAGTCGCATATGTGTATTTACTCAGCTAGTTCTTCATTAACAACATCTAATAAATTGTTTGTATCAAAGCTCCAATTGACTCCATATGACAATAAACAGGTGAATTGGGTATCTCTCAATGTCATATAAAAGACGCCTCTGTTGTTGTCTTTGTTGTACCAAAACGACATAGTGCCTAATATATCATTTGTAATGATACCATTTCGTCTTACTTCAGCAGAACCTTGATATTGCATACCCATTTGTTCTTTTGTCAATAATAACATATCTAAACTGTTGCCACAGTATAGGGGTAGTGGTACTGCTGTTAACATACCAGGTGGATAACCAATTGGTGGCTCTTCTGCTTGTGCTTTGTGTGAGGCACCCAACATTATCAAACAGAATATTGTTAGTGCTATTATGCCAATTAGTTGTATTTTGTTCCAATCCATGTTTTTATACTACTTAAAACAGTAACAAACTAGATTGCTGTAACGTGAGTTGCGCCACGTCCTTTACCAATTCTAGCTATCTTTGACATGGCCATCACTGCCTTTTGAAAGTACCCTTCTGGTTTGCCTGCATCGATAAATGCGCCACCGCCTGCTCGTCTATCTACTTGGTCAGGTTGTGCTGGTGATTGTTTACCTATTGACTGTTTTAAAAATTGTGTTGCTTTGGCAATGAATTCATCTATTGGTATGGTGTCTTCTGTGTCATAGCCTAGTGTGTCCATTACTTCACGCATGTTGGCATTGGATAGACTTAGATCTTCTTCTGGATCATAGTCGGGATTTGGCTTAGGATCTTTGTCATAGGGCCAATCTCTTTTGTAAAAATCAGGCTCATATTTTGGTTGATCGCCTGTCACTGGGTAGTAATAGCCCTTTTCTTTGTCAAACTTCCTTGCAGAAAACGACATACTTTCTATTATAAAATCACTTGCCTTCATTACTAAGCGCCTTTTCAAGTTGTTGTATTGTTGTATTTACACTTCCAGTTTTATGCTGGATACCTATTCCGCCAGCTTCTGTCCATTTTCTAATGTTTACTCCAAAGTCGTCAATCAGTATGTTTCTAGTACCATCACGCTGAACAGCGTATTTGCCTTTGTTTCCAGTTGCTGGCATGATAATTGTGTCTCTAGGACGAAGTGGCAAATTGTTGATCCATTGCTTTTTTTGTATTACAGCATTTGAATCTTCAGTGCCAGGTGCTTTAGACAAAACTATGTAGTCACCTTTAAAAAGGTCTGCGATACTGGACATTAATTTTGGCACATCTGGTAATACTTTCAAATTGATCCAAAAATCTTCCGAGTTAGCAATGCGTCTTAACACTTTACTAATTGTAGTTTTGTCTGCATCACTCCAATGTTTTACCCCAGCCATTTTATTAAATGGTCCGTAAAAGTCTGCTAACACACCATCCATATCTACATATAATATCGGTTTGGATTGTTCTAGTTCAATTAGGTTCATAGTTTGTACAATTTTAATTTTTTAAGTTGTCTTTTTATTTCGCCTGGCTTAACATCTTTTGTCGTATTTTGTTTTGTAATGATGCCAACCCCAGCCGCCTCTGATTTTTTTAATAAAGTGTTTTTAATGTTGTTTATATCTGCTTCAACTTGTGTGAGATTATCTAGTATGTCTTTTGGAACTGCTCTGCCATCACCAAATTTCATTTTGAGTACGTCTAATGTTCCTTGCATATCTTTTACCTGTTGTATCACATAGCGATTATCAAAGTCGTTTAATTCTTTAATAGGTTTGTTTGGTCTTTTCACTACAGGCTTATTTTCTTTTATGTTCATACCTTGTCTTACACTCCTAAATAGCATTTCTTTAGTTTTGTCACCACCTGCAACAATTTTTTTGAAACTGTTGAAATCATTTTTTAATGCAAATTCTCTAGCCATCGAAGCTGACGCTCCTGCTACGCCATCAGCATCTGGATCTCTTTGGCCTGCTGATTGCACGTTGATTGAATCAAATTTGTATTCTTTGTTGTTGTATTTTTTTAACAGTGTTTCAAAAGATTTTGCTCTGTCTGATCCTGCTACCATTGTTACATCTGTATATCCTTCATTCTGTAATGACTTCATTACATCAATAATTGTTTTGATACTTGCATCTTTTACAATGGATTTGCCATGTTCTGGAAATTGTTGTGATAAAAAATTTAATTTAGTTTTGTATTCTAACGGGTTTTTCTTGCTGTCTTGAGTTTGTGATGCAAAAATTTTGTAATTGCTGTTACTGGCTAAAGTGTCAAGTAGTTTACCATGTCCGATTGTTGGTGGATTGAAACGTCCAAATACAAAAGCTACCTCTTTACTGTTGACTTCCTGGAGTTTCATTTTCAATCATACTTTGGTATAAATCAATGGCTACTTCCCTTTTCAGATCGGATGGCATTTGATCATAATTTAAGTTGTTATTTTTACAATAATGCATGATAGCATTATCTACTAATTCTATTACTCTGTCTTTATCGTCAGGATTTTTCTGCATGTGATACACTGTTGGAACATACAATCTTCTGTAAATGTCCTCATCGTCGAAAATTGACGAGAATACAAGATCTTTTAGGTTTTCGTCATGCATAGTACAGTATTTATTAGAACAGTTTTTCTAACAGCCAATCATAAGTTGGCACTTTGAATTTAAGTTCCCAAGTGCCGTTGTGCCCTAAATCAGTTATTTTAGTTAATGGCTCGCTGGTCTGATCGTTGTTAAACACTCCTTCTTCTGTGATAATTGACATAAGATTAATATCATCAATGCAGACCTCTTTGATGGACACCACAGAATCAGCAATAACTTCATTAGATGAATTGACTTTTGTGTTGGCCTCATTTTTGTTTGAAATCTGTAATTTCATGGTGTGTTCACCTGAATCAATAGCCACTTTCTTGTTAATAACAACTTCTGATTTATTGCTACCAAAATCGACATGTATTGCTCGGTCATCGATGAATAATGCTATTCTTAATGGGTGATCAATCCATTGATGTGTGTATACAAATTTAAGTTTAATTTTATGTTTGTCTTTTTCCATCTTAACCCTCTTTGTGGACAAATTCATAACCAGAAAAGTTACCAACATACAGGCCTGGTCTAGTTGATGTCAATTGCACTCTAATATCTCCTGGTTTAATTAACACTACCATGCCTTTGTCTGATTTACTAATCACATCAGCATTAACAACTTGGTCGTTATCTGTGCAGTGTAGTTTAATTGTTTGCATATTCATTTTACTTACTCCTAACCATACCAGATGTGTAATGATGTGAACATTACAAGATAATGCAACATTTGATCAGAGCCGATGCTTAACCAAAACAGTTTTAACTGTTTTGTTTTTTGAAAATGTGAATTAATTTTTGATGTGATGAAATCTTGTATCCAATGGGCCACACCCATTGCTACGACCCAAACAAAAGTTGCGCCAAAAAGTGTTGTAATGATCCCAATGGACGCTGTCCAAATCAAAACATGTATTGTGAGCCATTTCAGTGATGTAGCTTTTCCAACAGCCATTGTTTCTGATTGCAGTAAGTAGTCCCCTACCCAATGTGCGATAATAATTGCAAGTATTAATTGTATTTCCATTTATTTCCCTAACTTCCATTCGTAGCCGATAGCTACACCAATATTGCCACCATGTGATTGTTCGTATGCTGGTGCTACCCACCATCCGTCATTAATATATCTTATCATAGGTGCAACGTCCATGCCACTGTATCCAGTCACTAGTCCTAATTCAAGATCCCAATTTTTATCAACGTCTTCTATCACTTTACCTACATACAAACTAATGTTGTCTTCACTATTGTAATAAGCGCCTGATATGAACGTATCTGTGGTGCATCTGGCATGAGGATGTATTTGATTGTAGTTGCCTTCAAGCCCTATATGTAATGATAGAGCAAGTAATAATGATAAGCAATTCATACTTTATATTAACTTAAATTGTGTGAATGTCAATTAGTTTTTTTAGGTGGATTACCGTTTTTAACATATCCAACAGTTTCACGTTGAATATCATCATGACTAAATTCAGCCCAATACAGCTCAAATGCAACACCGTCTTTGACTCCTTCGAACTGATGATACACACCTGGTTTTACCTGGCAAAAATCACCTGCTTTTAGATGTGTTTCATCTACAAGGTCATAATCATTTTGCCAAACTCTTACAATCATTTCTCCTGATTCCACAAAGAATCCATTCCATTTGAATGCATGTTTGTGCTTGGAACATGTGCCTTTTGCTTTGTACTCTATTCTATGAAATTCTAATACACCATTTGCGTGTACTAGTTCTGTTTGTCCCCAAATTTTACCTGCTATTTTGCTCATGCAAGTAATTATGTGGTGGTTTAAAAATTAAGTTGTATCTTGGTCACTGATCCAGTGGTCACTGTAGTTGATGATCTTACCCACACAAAGTTACCTGTAAAGTTAATGTATTGTGTTGCTACCACTGAAGAGCCATCTCCTACTGATGTTCCGTCGATGTCAAACCAATCTGTTGATTCTGGATTTGTTGCAAGGGATGCCTGCATTTTAATTGTACCTACAAAGTCAGATGATGTAATGTAAGCAACTGTGTGTAAACCGTCTGCGTTGCCATAATAACCGTCTGCTTTTACTTTATCAGACACTGTTGCGGCTGTAGAGTCAGCGGCGTCTACTTGTGATTGTACTGTTACTGATGCTGTTGGCATGTAGCTATTTATAGGTTCATCTCAGGGAACAAGCGTCTTATTGTAGGCTGATCCATTCCATTGATTTCGTGTATTTTGTTTGAGCTTACTACATGTGTCTTCAAATTCTCAGGATCACACCCTTTTACATACAAGTTGCCTTTATCAGATTCTGCCCACTCTTCAAACAGTATGTTTTTCTCTAAAATTACTGGCTGTCCACCTAGCCCGTGTACCCTTATAGTTGCGTTTATTAATGAATTCTTTTTAACAAACTCGTTGTCTATCATGTACTTTACTATTTCTCGTTTCATTATTAACCTATCCGTTGATTGTAAATTCTTTTGTTTTCTGATCATATGTAACTGTTACAGATGATTTTTTAATATCTTGGAACAATAGTTGTTTACTCAGAGGTAATTTAATTCTGTTTGTAATTACTCTTTGCAATGGTCTTGCTCCCATTTTGGTGTCAAACCCTTCTTCGATCAGCTGTTCTTTTGCACTCTTGTCTAGTTTTAGTTTGACTTTTTTGTCAGCTAGTTGATCGTTCAATTGACTAATAAATTTGTCTACAATGTTTTTCATAACTTTTTTGTCTAATGATTTGAATCTCAGCACACCATCTAGTCTGTTTCTGAACTCTGGCGAAAAGAAATTTTTAATATCAACTTCGCCGTCATGTGTTTGCCCATCAACAAAGCCTAGTGTATTAGCCTGCATATCTTCAGCACCTAAGTTAGATGTCATTAATAATATTGCATTACCGAGTCTTACTTTTTTGCCATTAGATGATGTTATTACTGCATCATCCATAGCTTGTAAAAGTATTGTCATCACATCCCTATGTGCTTTTTCAACCTCATCAAACAATATTACTGAGTTAGGGTGTTTTTCTAATTCATTTATAAGTTGTCCAGAACCAGTGTTTCCATCATCATACCCAACATACCCTGGAGGTGCTCCGATTAACTTTGCTACAGAATGTTTTTCTTGATATTCACTCATATCAAATTTGACAAGTGGAATACCCATTCCTTCAGCTAATTTACGGGCTGTTTCAGTTTTCCCACAACCAGTAGGTCCTACACACAAAAATGATCCAATTGGTTTGTTTTCTTGTTTCAGTCCAGCTTGTGCTACCAACACAGTATCAACTAATTTTTCAATAACTTCGTCTTGCCCAAATACTTGCTGTTTAATTGTTTTATCAAGATTTTCTAAAGACTGTGTTTTTGTTTGCACTATTGAATCAAAACTAACACCTGATATTTTTGCAACTTGTTCTTGTATATCTGTCATCTCTACGTCTTTAAATGCATCAAATATTTTTGCTTTTGAACAAGCTCTATCTAATACATCAATTGCTTTGTCTGGCAACTGTCTGTCAGTAATATATTTTACAGATAAGTCAACAGATCCTGCCACCGCATCGTCGGAGATTTGAACATTATGATATGCTTCAAACTGAGTTTTCAATCCTGCCATAATTTGTTTTGCGTGTTCTATGCTAGGCTCTTCTATGTTTACTTTTCCAAATCTACGCATTAAAGCACGATCTTTTTCAAAGTGCTTTCTATATTCTTCCCATGTTGTTGAAGCAATAACTTTAAGGTCACCTCTAGCTAGGGAAGGTTTTAAAAGGTTTGCAAGATCAACACCGCCTTGGCCACCTGATCCTGCACCGTGCATCATGTGTGCTTCGTCGATAAACATGATAGCTTTTTCATGTTTTTCTAGTATCCCTAACAGCACTTTTAACCGTTCTTCGAAATCTCCTCTGTATTTGGAACCAGCTATTAATGACCCCACATCAACAGAATAAATTGTGTGATCTTTTATCACATCAGGAACTTTGTTTGCAACAATCATATGTGCTAGTCCTTCAGCAATAGCTGTTTTTCCGACACCTGGATCGCCTATCATGATTACGTTGTTTTTTACTTTACGTCCTAATACCAAAGTGATCTCATCAACAACATCTTGCCTTCCTATGCAAGTAAATGTTTTGTTGTTTTTTGCCTGTTCATTCAAATTAACTGTGTATTGACTTAATATTTTTGAAGCTTGCTTAGAACTTACTTTTGCTTCTTCGAGATCTTCTATCCCATATTCTACTGTGTAGTCAACCACCGCTTTTTTTGTTATATTGTTTTTCAGCAGATAATAAACTGCATGAGAATTTTTTTCGCCATACATTGAACTTAAAATATGGAAACAATTAACATGCTCGTGACCTGTGAAAATAGCCTGTGTAAATGCCCTATTCACGCAACGATCTGTGCTCTGTGTTCTTTTAGGATACACATCCTCTTTTGTTTTAATTTCATTTAGTCTATTTTGCACATAATCATCTAACTCATTAACAAGTGTATCATATTGATGGTTTGGAAAAGTTTTCATCATTTCTGATATTTCAGGCTGAGCAACTAAAATTTTCAACAGGTGCTCTAAAGTAATGTATTCATGATGATGTTCTCTAGCCAATTTAACTGCTTCGTCAAAAATACCTTTAAGTCTATCGTCTGCTTGTATCATGCTTATTCATTATCTCCATATTTGCTTTACGTTGTTTTTTTCTTGCCATATCTAATTTTAATTTACTTGCATAATCAATAAAAAGTTTGCCATCCAAATGATCAATTTCATGTTGTATGCATTGTGCCCACATATTCTCGAATCTGTCAACTCTTTTTTCTAACTTTTCATCATACCATTCAACATCAATAATTTTTGGTCTTTTTACTTTGAAAAAAAGATTTGGAAAAGACAAACAGCCTTCTTCAAGTAATTGTGTTTCTTCTGAGAATGCAGTTATACGTGGATTGATAAATGTTTTTTTACCATACATTACAAACATTCTTATATCAATGTTAACTTGATTGGCGGCAAGTCCTATGCCATTTGCTTTCTGCATAGTCCAATCCATTAGGTCTGCAATTTTATCCCATTCTAAATCTTGTGTAATGTCTGTTTCTGCTAAGGTATGACGCAATACATCATTGCCTTCTAGATTTATTTTAAGAATAGGTGATTCCGATATTTCTGATGTCATCTTTATCCTTTTGTGTTAAGTTGTTTGGAATGCTTACCAAAATATGAATATACAAATGTCCTGCTTGTTTATGTACATTTTTCATTCCGTGTTCTGGTATCCTCATAATTGTACCTGGTTGTGTACCTGGATGTACTTTTAATTTAATTGTTTTACCATCTATGGTAGCCACATCAATTGTTTTTCCTAGCATAGCATCAAAGCAGTTTACAGTTTCTTCTACGTGTATGTCTAGTCTTTTTCTTTTGTAGCGAGCATGTGGTTTCACATAGACCCTAACCAATAGATCTCCGGGTGGTGCTTCACGTATTTGATCCATACCTAATTTAGGGTATTTTATAGACTGCCCGTTGTCAATTCCTGCAGGAATATCAATAGACATTGTTTTGCCTGTTTCCTTTATTTTTACTTGTTTGCTAATGCCTTTGTACACTTCTTCTAATGTGCATTCGATTGAAATTTGCAAATTTTTATTACGTGGGCGTCTTTGTTGCCAACGTTGTCTTGGGCCACCCCCAAAAAATGATTCAAACATCTCAGCCATATCAAATGCATTTCCATTAAAATTAAATGAATGATTACCTTGACCAAACTGTTGACTCATGTCATACTGTTGTCTTTTTTCCGCAGTTTTTATTTGTTCGTAAGCACTCGATATTTCCTTAAATTTTGCTTCATTACCACCACGGTCAGGATGATGTTGCTTTGCTAAATTTTTATATGCATTTTTGATTTGAGAATCAGTAGAACTTTTGTTCACTCCTAAGACAGTATATGGATCCATGCTCATAGTATATTATATAATACTTAGATGTCAACAATACTAGTAGTTTACTTCTTGCTAGTGCCAGCGTATAAACCAAACCATGCCGCACCAGCCCCTACTACTACTGAAATCAATCCTGATTGTTCCAGTGTAGGTGCTTCTAATTCCATATACCATATCACACATTTGTACAATAAAATTATGTATGTTGTAATAAAAATACGTGGAAATATACGCCATTGGTCAAACGCTTTTGCCATATGTATCCACCATTGAAATGGATTTGGACCAACATCTTTTGTATGGGTATCAACTTCAAGTTCTACTGTTACTTTCTTTTTAACAGAGTCCTTAGAAGCAGGTACTTCGATTTGGTCTTCTTTTTTAATGTCTTCTGTATCAGCCATAATGTGTAAGTGACGGCAGGTTTACTGCCATCACATTATTTACTAATCTTTCTTAAAAATTTGCCACAATGCGTAAGCTACACCAACGTAAGCGATCATTTTTGCTAAGCCGCCAAATGCGATCACTAACAGGCAAGCAATTAGTATAACTCCGCCATTCATTGTGCTAACTTCTTTTATTCGTGATTTGATGTAATCCATCATTTTTGCTTCTCCAATTTTTTGATCCTTTTTTCAAGTTCATCTATTTTCTTTGTAACATAAGGATATTTTTTACGCCAAGCATCTGTGGGTTGTTCTAACCAAGTCCAACCCCAACGTTCTACAAAGTAGTCTAATATGCGGTCAAACCATCCGTACAGCCACAGGCCTATGCGTGTGCTTTTAAAATATGTGGAGAATGCCAATCCAAATAAAGATCCAACTAAAGCTGTGTATATCCACAGCCTGTCAGAAGCCATTCTTTCAATCATTTCCCACATTGTAGTATTATTTATTGGGGTGGCAAGTCTTCAACTGCTACAGGTTCGTAATAGTCTTTGTATGCTATAATAACATTTCTATGTTCAGCTATTGCTGTTCTGATTTCAGCAAAGTTCTTAGCTAATAGTTCATAACCATCTTGGTTCAGTGCAAACAGCACAACTTCGCCTTTTGGATTTTCAGCCAACTTAGCCCAGACTTCTTCAGCATTTTCAGGTGTAATGATTATCCATTCAACGTCTTTTAATTTTAATGGCTCTGGTAAATCAATGTTTATTGGTGTTTTAGGTTCCGGCCTGTTTAAAACTTCTATTGTTTTTACTGCTGTGGTACAGCTTGATAATAAAAATGCGCCAAGCAATATTACTAATATTATTACGCCCCTGCCTACATGTCTGTTCATAAGTTCTTTTCTTTCCATGCATCTGATTGTGCATGAGGATCAAAATTTGGATTAGCAATTTGCCAACATTCAGGATTGATCTCACTTGGTTTTGATGCATTTAGTTCATCTTCTGTGAGTTCAGCGCCTGACACAATCTCAGCACATCTGTTTGCATTGTTACTTGCATTATTAATTACCTTCTCAACTAAACTTGGTTTGTTTTCTGCAAGCACACCAAGGTCATGTCTGCCAAGTTTGTCAGCTAATGTTTTTTCTGATGCTTTGAGCTTTGCATTCTTATCTTCTAAATCTTTGTTAATCTTTTGTATTTTTTCAAAATCCTGTTTCATTTGCTTGACCAGAGCTTGTTGCTCGCCTACTGCTGTTTCTAGTTTAGCATTGTTGGCTTCAGAAATTTTCAAGTCAGCTTGTAGTTTTTGCACATAGAAATATCCTCCTGCACCGCCGGCTATGACAAAGAGCATTAACATTAATTTAATTTGAAACATTATTAAAATCCCATCTGCTATTTTTTAGATAATCAGTATCTTCATATCTTGGGTGTTCGCAAATAATCACTTCTATCTCCTTACCGTCTCCATCAATATGTGTTTCAACTAATCTGCTATCGTGATATCGTCCGCAATTTTGGCAAACTTTGTTCATATAAGTGTCAAAGCAAGTTCTGTTGTTTCGTTTACTCTTCTTGTCCAACCTTTACCGAAAGTATCAAATGTTGATAAAGATTCATAATATTTTTGACGTTCTTGTTGATAATTTTTGATCGCTTGTTCTTGGCCTACGTCTTCAATGTAACTAGACACTGCTTTTAAAGTGTTAGGCCCAATGCCGCCGTCAGCTACAGTACCTATCATGGTTTGTAGATACTTGGCCGCTCTACCTGGTCCTGCATTAACACCAAAGTCAAATACACACAGATCTAAGCCTCCAGGTAAATCGTCACCTTTCATTTTGTTCCAGTATCCTTTTTTGTATATTGGTGCAACATCTTCAACTGTTAGATCTTTCATATCTTTTGTGCCACCATGTTCTTCATACACTCTTTTGGTCACGCCAAGATTAGTTTCACCACCTGGATCTTTTGGATGATTTACATAACCACCTTCGTGATGCAGGATTGCTTCTAAGCACTTATCATAATTTTGTTGCATTACAGCTCCTCTGATTTAAGAATAATGTTTTTGTTTTGTTTGCCAATCTTAAACATATCATCAACTTTAACTATGTGATATAAGTTACCTAGCCAATTGTTTAAGTATTCTGCTTGTGATGAGGACGATTCATCAATTCTAAATATTCCATTGATTTCTTTTTGTGGAACATTTACGCCTTCGATAATAAACTTGTGTTTGTTGTATAATGTTTTCATTATCAACTCTTTGCCATTTCTTTTTACTGTGGCTTTTGATTCTTTGAATAGTGTATTAATATCTTCATCAATTGCATCATCAGTTAAAAATGTATATTGTTCGGGTGATGTTGGAATAATGTTGTTTAGATTTTGTTCATCTAAATGATAAAAATCATCTTCTTTGTGAAATCTAAACTTCCATGGCAACATGCCAGTGACTTGTTCACAGTCTCTAACCAGCTTCATAATGTTTTGTGGTAACTCTTCATTGCGTTCAACTTCAACAAATACATTGTATTTCTTTTGTGTATTTTTAGCTGGAGAATAATCTGCGTCTAGTATGTAATCATGTCCTGACTCAATAAATTGTACCAAGTCACTTGCAACGTCTTTATTGTCTGATTGAAATTGAATTACTGACACATCTTCGTCACGTCCTAATTTAGCCTGAAAAGCATCAATCACAACTTCAGGACTTACGTGATTAGACATTTCTAAATTTCTAATTGATTTCATAGTTCAGATGCATCTTGTGTTGATTGGTCAACTGCCATACCAGAAACAGTCTTTGCTGGTTTTGTTTCAGCATTGAAATCTTCTATAACTGTTTTTGGTACAGTAATACGTACCAACCAAACTGGTTGTTCTTCTAGTTTTGCTTTTCTTGTTCCTGGTCTAAAGTCAGCATATGACTTTATTTTTTTTGGACTTAATCTTATGTCTTTTTTGTACTCAACTTTGGCACCTAGATTTAGCAATCTTTTGCCAGCTTCTGGGTCAGGCATATCTGCTTGTTCCCACATAAAAGTTGCTGATACGTCATATTTGGTATCGTGCGGCCCATCGACTATTTCGCCTTTGGACCAGTTTTTATATGCGTACATATTAACATCATCCATTACTTTTTCCATGCTGATAATAGAATTAATTATATTGTCTGAAGCATATATTTTTTTAATGTTGCGTATAATTTCTAGGGTTTGTATCATAGTAAATTATTTATCGATCTGCTGTTTGCCAACAGTTTTTTTATTATAACATCACTTATATTTGATTTGTACATTTTAAATATTTTTATATGCGTTCGCATAAAAACAACAAAATCAATTACAACATTAGATCGGAGGCGTTATGAGTCGGAAAAAAACCGTACTATCTTTTCAAGAATTACAAAATGAATATTCACGTTATGAGGTTAAACCAAGGTCTATCAATCAGCAAGCATATTGGAATATGCTTAGAGATGATCAAACATCAATTGTTATTGCACATGGCCCAGCTGGAAGTGGCAAAACACTACTGGCCACCCAGTATGGCATTGATCTAATGAAACTACAAAGGATTGAAAAAATTGTTATTACACGCCCTGTGGTAGGTGCAGACGAGGACATAGGGTTTTTACCTGGTAATGTCAACAGGAAAATGGAACCATGGACTAGGCCACTAATAGATATATTCCACAAAAACTATACCATAAACAGAGTACAAAAAATGATCAGAGATGAGCAAATTGAAATAGCTCCATTGGCTTTCATGCGTGGAAGGACATTTGAAAATGCTTATATTATTGCTGATGAAATGCAAAATACAACAATTAATCAGTTTAAAATGCTAGTTACACGCATAGGTGAAGGATCAAAACTTGTAATTACAGGTGATTTAGAACAAACTGATAGAGGTAGTGCAAATGGTCTAGCAGATTTCCTACAAAAACTGCACAGTGCTGATTCAAAATATATTAACAGTGTTCGGCTACAAGCACATGATATTCAACGACATCAAGCAGTTAGTGAAGCTTTATCCCTATACAAAGCCAGTTAGGAGCGTTAAATATATACAATGCTGAATATACCATATAATGTTTGGAACAAGTGGGACCCAATAAAAGAAGTAATTGTTGGGTCCTGCGTGAATGAGAATTTTTTTGCTCATATCAAAAATAACGAGATAAAAGAAAAACTGACCAAACTTCTTGTTGAAACACAAGAAGATCTTGATAACTTTGCTGATGTGTTGAGCAAACACGGAGCAAAAGTGCATAGGCCATATGTGGATCCCAACGTTAGGATGGACCCAGACAAAAAACAAAAAAGATTACAAATGATTACTACACAACCTCGAGATGACATCGGCGTGCTAGGCAACAACCTATTCTTTTCTAATTCAGTAGGGGGAGAGGCTGTACCACCGGCTGTTGAGTTGTACAAGAAAACTTTAGGAAAAGATAACGTTGTGGAAGATCTCAAAGAACCATGGATTCAATTGCTAAGGAAAAGGATTTCATGTACTTTACCAAACTGGACTTTAGTAGGAAAAGATCTTTTCATTGATGAAGTCACAGAAGGAAAAAACCCACTACATGGGTTTTCGGAAATTAGAAAAGGGGCCAATCGCACCATGTTGTGGAAATTACGAGATAACATAGCTGAATGGATACCTAACACAGAAGTGCATTGGATCAAAATTGGTGGGCACAATGATGCATGTTTCCATACTTGTAAGCCAGGAGTAATTGTTTCATTGTTTGATATACAAAATTACAGCGAAACATTTCCTAAATGGGACGTGTTACCTATTGCTAAGGAACACAAATGGTGGGATACATTAAATCCGTTTATGGAAGCTAAAAGACTCACACAAGGAAAATACTGGATACCAGGAGAAGAGAAAAACGAGCCATTGTTACAATTTATTAATTCATGGTTAGATGAATGGGTAGGATATGCTGAAGAAACTGTATTTGATGTTAATATGTTTATGATAAATGAATCAACTGCGTGTGTATCTAATTATAATAAAGATGTATTTGACTTTTTTAAGAAACATAAAATAGAGCCTATCATAGTTCCTTTGAGGCACAGATTTTTCTGGGATGGCGGCCTGCATTGCTGTTCAACTGACTTGGTGCGTGAAGGGGATCAACAAAGTTACATACAAGTAAAGTTACGTACAAGTTGGTGAGTGATGTTAGCGTTTGCTATAGACAACTTCTTACCGGAAAAAGTCTTTAGTAGTATATCTACTAGAGTTACTAAACAACCACAGTATAAAACCAATCAACAAACACATGATAAAGATAAATCGAAGTGGGTCGACGATTTTACCACCTCAATACTTGATCAGATGAAAGAAAATTTTATTAATAGAAATATATGGTTAAAAGATTGGAATCAAAAGTTTTATAAAAATTGTTATCAAGTTGCCCGTGCTTACACACCTGATATGCCATTTCCAAGTCCTCATTTAGATCCCGGAGGTTTTGTTTACTATATCCATCCTGCCTGGGAAGCAGAATGGGGCGGCCGTTTTTACATTGAAGAAATTGAACAGTTTATAGATCCATTACCTAATAGACTTATTTGGGTAAATCCTCCAACTCCTCATTGTGTGGAGCCATTAACATACAAAGCACCTAACAATAGAATGTGTATAGTTGGCCAACCAACAGGAACCATGCTACCAAGTCATATTCAAAATCAAAAACAATTACAAGTCTATTAATTTTTATTACTGATTCTAGCTAGTTTTATAAGTGTAGCAGACAAATTTATTTCTGCTTCTGCAACAAAAGAATGATCCACTAATCCTTGTTTGATAGCAAGTATGGCGTCGTCTTGTTGATCTTCAGTGTTGCCAAATATTTCAATGTTATCATACATCCATTTGTATATGTCTTCCATCTCTTCTGGGCGTGCTTGTGAACATAATAATTTTCTTGCTTCTGTGATACGACCTGCTTTGAATAATTCTACCATTTCTATTTTGTAATCACTTTCGCCAGTGTCTGCTGTGTTTGGTTGCTGAAGTTTGCCTTCCGCGGAATTCATTTGCACTGTGTTGATACATTTTCTAAGATCAGGATAAGTTGCTTTAACGTAAGTGTCTAGCGTATCCAAATCCATTTCGACATTTTCTTCTACAAGTATAGTTGCCACTCGAGCAGTGAATTCTGTTTTGTCTATTTTTTCAATGTGGAATCCTTGACATCTTGAATGCAATGCAGGTATGACTCTATTGGGATAATTGCAAGTTAAAATAAATCTTGCTGATTGGTGATACATTTCCATTACGCCACGCAATGCGGCCTGTCCATTTGGAGTAATGTAGTCAGCCTCATCTAACAATACAACTTTGAAATCGCCGAATGGCATTGTTTGTACAAAGTTTGTAATTTTATCTCGAATTGTATCTACACTGTTTTCTCGCGAAGCATTTATTTCAAGCACATCAGAACCTTCTACATCAAGTTGATGTAGCAAAATTTTTGCTAGTGTAGTTTTGCCTACACCAGGAGCACCAGAAAATAGTAGATGTGGAATAGTTTTGTTTTTTATCCAACCTTCAACTTGTGCTTTTTGATTGTCATCACGAAACACATATCCTTCTAGTGTGTTTGGTCTATATTTCTCAACCCAAAGTGTCTTCATCTAGCACCTCTTCTGTAAGATTATGTTCACGATCTAAATACTTCCATTCTATTTTAACAGGATCAAAAGACTTTTTCAACTTGTTAAACACAATTTTTGGATCAAATGGTCCGCAAGTGTAAACGTCTAATTGCATTAGTCCAGGATCTGCTTCGTCCCAAACATGCATCGAAATATGACTAGTTTCAATGATTGTCACACAAGTTAAGCCTTTGTTACCAGGTTGGTCTATGTAAGCACTAATAGGTCCTTTGCATATGACCATGCCAATTTCATCAACTAGCTCACGCATCCAATTTTCTACAACCTTTGGCTCAGTAGGTGTGATTTTAGTTTCTGCTCGTATGATTAAATGTTTGTGTATAGGTTTGTGCATATGTTGATTATAAATTAAATATGCGAATTATTCAACCATTAATTTAGAAATAATAAATGGTTTCACAAATTCATTATAAAAAATTTTAGACCCTTTATAATTTAGATGCCAGTCGTTTGTGAAAAGTTGTGTGACTACATATTTTTTACCAAATTTGTTGAACAACCAATTGAATCCTGTCTGATTGATTCCGAGATTGTTAGCATTAGTGTCTTGATTGAACATTGTAAAATAATTGAAATGTTTAAAGAATTTTCCATACAGTGATTCCAGTGTGTTTATAAAAACTTCGCTGTAATGATCCGGAAGATTGTTTTGTGGGAAAATTGTTTGTGTAGCTAGTTTAAAAAAATCACCATTACGAGCAAATTTTCTCTGCAGTTTTGGATCACCAATTTTTGGAAACCAGTGTTCTGGTTGTAATGTCGCATGATTTGTTATTAATTTATGTTCAGTCAAATTATCTTTTGGATGTTTGGTCTCCCAGATTTGATTGTGTGTGTTTGCATCAACAACTATTTTATTTTTTCTTGTTGGTAGGATCCATCTTGTGTGTGTGGTGAGTTGAACAATACATGCATCATAATCTTTTTGAATAATATTTTTCAAACACATATCAAAATATAAAGAACCTTGGGAGGATCTTGCATAACAATCAAAATGTATGTTTGGATTATCCTCAGATGCATGCCAAAGCCAACTATAATAACTGTTAGGAGTGCGAGCTGGGGGTAGTAAATTTGGATCTGTTAAGTTTAGGTCAGTATGACTGCACCCTACTACTGCAATTTTCATCACTTGATAATATTGACTTCAGACTCAGTTTCAATAACTACTCTTGCTCCACATGACAGTATAGGTTTGTCATTACCGCCATACATCACTCGTGAAGGGCCTGCTATTTCTACTTCGTGACAGTATGTATTTTTTGAACCTTGTTTAACTGTAATTACAGGTTCGTCAGTGCCATGCTTTTTGTTTGCACGAATTTTATGTTGATTAACATGAATAAATGTTTTTTTAGTTCGTGGCATTCATTGTGGTGTTATTATGATAACTTGCAGGTTTTTGATAGGTTGCATTTGGCTCATCATCTGAAACCATAAGAATATCTTTTTCATCAACCATCCTTAAATCTAAAATGTTTCCATCTCCTTGATCTAGTGTAACACCTCTGGTCCATCTGCCATGTGCAATTAAAATCCATTGTCCTATCTGCACATCTTCTTGTAGATTACCAACTGCAAAAACTTTTGCCCAACGTGGATGCACACCGGTCGCTTTACCATCATCATCCATAATAATAAGTCCAGCGTCTGTGCGAGACTCACCAAAATGCATATTGCTTACCAATACTCTTTTTTTGAGTGGCTTAATAGTTCCTTGCACTATATGAGTACTTGCAATTTTGTTAGGCATTTTATTATTAGGAAAGCTATAAGTTCCGGGTTGTGCTTTTGGCATTGTCTACTCCTTTTTCAATTATTTTTCGTCACGTTTTTTAATAATTTTGCCACCTTCACCTAGTGTGTCACCTCTTGCGTTGCGTTTAGTATTTCCAACGGCTATGGTTTTTTCATGCTTGGTTCTTAGTGCTTCAAAATCAACTGGTTTGCCCTGCATAGAGTAATGCACTTTTTTAGTGTTCATTTTTCTTGGCATTATTCATTCTCCTTAAAATATTTGTTAATGATCTCAAGCTGGTCTTCATATTTTGCTATGTGATCAATTTCTTTTTCTAATGTTTCAACAATGTCTGAATGTTCTCCAATACCAATAGTGCTGTTCATATAGACGTCAACATTAGTTTTATGTTTTGCTATTTGTCCTTTTGCATGGCTAATTAAAGCTTCTAGTAGTTGTTTCTTCATCTTAAAAACTCCTTGTAGTTTAGCTTATATTTAACTGGGTCAATATGGTGGACACCTATCAAATAGAGAACAAGGCTAGATACAGAAGAACCTCTACCAACCCCTGTAACAATATCTTTTTGCTCAATTTGATCCATTAGATAGCACATGAATCGTAGCACATCAATCATATTTCTTTGTTTAAACTCATTATATTCTTTGTTTAGTATTTGAACATAATCAAATGATATTAAATTTTTTTGTTCTAATTTTTTACAACAAAAATCAAGAACATCTAAGTTCTTATATGTGTCTGGCATATGCCAATCAGATGATAAAAGTTTGTGATATTCAACAGGATCAATATCTGGCTTGTTTGGTTTTACTAAAGGATCAATTTCAAACTGTGTACAGTTTTTGTTGTGTAGTTTATATTCATGATCATCTTCTAAAAACAAAGACTTTGTTTTAAAGTTTTCGTCACTATAAAATTTATCTGTTATTTCTTTAGTGTTCAAATACACTTGCCCATATTCATCAACTATCATAGCACTATTATAATACCTATTTGTGTTTTAGTCAATTATTTCGTTCTTCCTCCTTGGATAACATGCAATATTGGTTCGTTACTGACAGTAAACCCAATTTCATCCCATGTCATTTTGGTTGTATCAAATGATGAAAAGTGTGGACTACTATTTTTCCACCAATGGTAATCGATAGTCTTTTCTATTTCTTGCAGAGTGCTCCACTCAGGAGATTCATTTGTGATTACATACTGGAGATTTTCTCCCTGCCATGATTCTATTTGAATTGCTTCAACTTTTAAAACTCCGTCACCAATGGCGTTTAGTTTAGAAAACATTTGCACGCCTGTTATTTGATCAAATGGTTCAACTACAAAATCAATTACAAAATTACTAAAAGATTTTAAAGTGTTGTATGCTTTAAGATCATGTTTTATAAAAACGCTATTTTGAAAAACTCTATAAAAACAATATTTGTATTTTTCAAATACTAAATTTTGCTTTTTGGCATCGCTTACTAATGCAACAAAATTTATTGTAATTTTATAATCGTTAGGCCATAACTTGCCTTTTAAACAAATTGTGTTAGTAAATCTTGTATTCCAGGAAATTCCGTGCTCATTCAACATTAATCAATCCATCTAGATTAGAATCAGTTTGTTCTTTATCGTTGGATTTTTTAATCTTGCGTTGTTCTTTCTCCATCTGCAGGTTATTATTCACTGCTAAAAGTTGATTGTAAAGTTCTAAATGATTCATTCTTTTTGCTTGGTTGATCTTTATTGTAACATCATTTATTTTAGATTCCAAGTCTTGATCACTCATCCCCTTTGGGTCAAAAGTTGGGTGAAACATTTATTATGCCGGATATTCTAGTATAGGGCCAATATATTTGGTAGTGCCGCCATCTACTGAAAATACATCAAACACAAAAGTGCTTACTCTTTCTGGAAAAGTTGTACTCATTGTAGATGAATCCAAATTTGATTCATCAAAACTTGCAACTGTTGGAAAGCTAACGCCAGTTAGTGTCACTGAATGAGTTGAAGTGCCTTTGGTAAGGAACACTCTATGCACTGCATAAGTGTTAGTTGAACCATCATCTTCTGTAGGAAAGTTTGTGAATGTTAAAGTAACATTGCCACTGGTAGTGAGTGTTGTAACGTTACCATCAGCAAAGCTACACGCTACCGCACCAGATACTGATCCTTTAGCAACTACTTTTTGCCCCCAATCTTTAAGCACCAATTCGGATTGATCATGGCCATTAAAGTCAGTGTTTGCATTTGTAACTGCTTGGTTAGTTTGGATAGTTGTAATTTCAGTCTCAGCTGTGTCTAGCTGTGTTTTAATTTGTGTAAAATTATCTCTAAAACCTTGAGAATCATTGTCTTGCCCTGCTACAGGGTAAGCTACGTCTATATTACTTGTGTCTATATTACTTGCCATTGTGTGTTATTTATTATGCAGTTCTCAATAGTTTTCGTTGTTTTGATACATGTGTAATTCTATCAGTAATACTGGATCTTTGCATCATCACCTGTGTTGATTGTTCTGTTTTTCTGTCAAATGTTACAATATCATTAGTGAATACAGTGCCATCTCCATCAAATGTAGTTTCATCACCAGCACCATCATCAAATTTAGTGATAAGATTCTTGCCAAACGTAGTTTTCTTCAACGTAATTACTATAGAAGATCCATTTACAGGTGCTGTGTTGAATGATAATTGTAGTCCAGTTAAGTCCACAGAAGCTTTGGTATTGCTATTATCACACAGAGTATCTGTAGAATCTGCAGTTGTGTTTGTCATGAATTCAGTCTGATATGTAAAAGGCTCAGTGTTGGCTAGAGTGTTAGTGGTATCAGCTGTATCGCCTGCTGATACTGTAGACGAGTCTCCAATCGATAATTCTGTGCCAGCGTTTATATCTCTTGTTGTTTGGGTCAATGTAGTAACTCCGCCGACAGTTACTGTTAGGCTGTTTGACCTTGCAATATCATATGGAATAGCAAAAACTTTGGTTGTGCCATCTCCAGTGTGTGTCGACTGGTATGTTGAGGCATCTATAGTAGTTCCAATGTTTCTGTCAGTGACCCAACGGTCGACTTTGCAAACCAATGATTTAATATCATAGGTTGATTCATTGTTGATTTTATACAATATAGATGCACCTTCTCCAGGTTTAACATATTTGATAGGCAAAGCAAGTTTATATCCTGGCACTAATTTGTCATCTTGTGGTGATTTCATCCACTGAGGCAAATATTCAAAGTTTTCTACTGTGAGTCCTGATTTAATTTCATTCTGCATTCTCGTGACTGCATTAATATACAAATTGTCGGCTGTGTCATAAGGTATTGGTAAATGACTTGAAGCTAGTATGTGTGTTGAACCTGCTCGTAAGTCAACATTAATTGCTGGAAGATTATTTGCTGTTAGTGTAATTTTGTTTGGAGCACCTGCTAAAGGATCAATTAATTCACAATACAATACTTCATATAACACTGTTCCATCTTGTGCCTTTGCTTTTGCAAGTTTGATGTCACCCATATACAAAGTTGTATTGTAGTTGTTGGTCACCATTAAGTCTGATAAAGCTGACAAGTAACTACTGTGTACACCAGCAAGGAACAGGAACTTTGGTTGTAAAGTATTAAAATATAATTCAGTTGGTCTGTACACTGACTTAAATGGAAATAAAGCAATGTCAGAAACAAACGCTTTCCAATTTGCTAATGATGTTTGATCAACATATAAATGTCCATATAAATTTGCTATTGTATCTGTGGTCAAAACTTTTACTTTGATTGCAAAAGTTTGTGTTGCGTTAAGTGAACCTGACAATGTTTCAACTGATACAGTAAACGTGTAAGTTTTATCTTCCGAAACATCTCCACACTCACCTACAATGGCTCCATCTGATTGTAAAGAAAGCCCTGGCGGAAGTGTGCCAGAATGATATTTGTAAATTAAATTTTCACCTGTGCGTGATGTGGCTCCTATGCTAAACAAAGAAACTTTGCTTGGAGATATTGTGCCTAGAGTAATAGTTGCCATTATATTATCAACTCCCTATCTACAGTATTCCAGCTTATTGCGCCATAGTTTGCGCCTCGAATAGTAATAGCAAATTGTCTTTCAACAAATTGCAAACCAAACAACGGATTGGTTTTTTCTGCTCTTATCGAAAAATTATATGTAGTTTCTGCGTCTAAAGTATAAGGCACTGTGCCATAAACTTCACCAGTGGCATAATCTAAACTCATGCCTGGTGGTAATGAACTTGTTGTGCTGTCTAAATTTTGGTCCAGCAATGAATATGTTATTGTGTTGCCTCCTGATAGTCCTAGTGCATCATCTGGGTCTTTGGTATCTATTTTAACAATATGATAGTTGCTGTGTGTCAGTGTTGCTAATGATCCAGAATCTTGAACAAAATATAATCCACGTGCATCGCTGGCATCTGCTGTAATGGCAGTTGCATCCGCTAATATTTTAGTGGTGTCTGCTTTATCATTTGACCTACCTCTAACATCCAAACTAAACTTTCGATCTGCATGAGCTACACCGTCTGAAACTCTTACTGTGAATTCCCATAATCTATCAATAGACCCTGATCTTACTATCAAGTCAAATGGCTGTGTTTGATCAAAAGCTGTGGCATCCCATCCAACATTGGTCGAATCGTATGTGTTTAGTTCAATTGGATCAATTACACCTGTTAATCTGCCAGTTTGTGTGTTAAGGTCCACGGACGGAGGAAGTGCACCTTCTACAACTTTGTAAAATTTGATGTTATCATCAGCATCAGTTGCCACCAACTGTTTGTCCACAAACAAACCATCTTGCACAATGCCAAGTGAACCTGCCGCGGTACTCCAAACGGGAGCATCTGCACCATTCACAAACAGTGTAAATGTTCGATCAACGCTGTCAGTGCCATCCGTGACTCTTACAACGAACCTACTTTCTGTGCGTTTAGATACTTCATCTGGTGTTCCGCTAATAACTCCAGCAGTAGATAATACTAATCCACTAGGCAAAGATCCAGCTACGACACTAAAAGTTAGAATATCGTCATCTGCATCAACAGCCGTCAGTGTATTGGTATAAGCAACGCCTTCGTCTATTTCAGCGATGGTGCCAGCAGATGATGTCCATATTGGGATTGCCATATACGATATTTATTGGATACAGTGGGTGCTAAAAACACCCACCGTTTGGTTAGATAGTTAGATTATTGAGAATCTACAGATGCAACGCCAAGTGTACTAACAGATGAAGCATCAAAATCATCGTCGCCGATAGCTGTACCTCTCTGAAGGTTGGTATCGTCTGTGATTGATAACTTGAATTTGTTTGTGCTTGCAGAAGCGTCTGCTCCAATGCCATTTAGAACAACTGTTCTGTTGTGTAATTTTGTAACGTTGTCAACAGATGAGTCGCCTGTTAATGGATTGATTCCATCAATTCTGAATTCGCCTGCGGCTAAAGCCCCAGCGGCTTTATTAACAAGTGTTAATACTTCTGTTACAGTTGATGAATCAGAAGGTTTTGTTGCAGAAACTTTGAACTTTCTTGTTGATCTTTGTGATACAATGTATGCACCTAAACCTTCTTCAGCTCCTGCTTCATCTTCACCTGTTAATCTGTAGTTACTAACTTGGATCTTGCCTGAGCCTGATCCTATTTTGCTTGGATTGATTGGTCTTCCCATTTTTAGTCTCCTTTTGTTTAGTCCAACGTGGGTTCTAGCCACTACGCGGAGGATATTACCGCATAAGTCTCACTATGTTGTGAGTTCTATCAGACACAGTATTTACTACTGTGCCTGATTTATAATGTTTTAGGTTAATTTATTATACGTTTAAGTATGAGTCTAAGTTCCATGCACCGTTGGCAAAGACACAAGTTGCTAATGTTCTTTTACCTACAGTTGAATCGCCTGTTTCTGATGTGCCATTTATAAATGGTTGCCATGCATATGTTGCCAACACATCACCATCTCTTGGATCTCTTACCTGTGAAAGTGTAACAGTGGTAGCCGCTGTGCCTGCCGCAGTTGAATCACCACCTGCAAGTACAAAGTGCATGATCTGTCCTTCTGATCCTGCCGCTAAAGTGTAATCAGCTTCAGCACCAGCTAGGGCATGTATTGTAGTTGTTAAGGACAATGCAGTAGCAGATGTCTCCAAGTTGTCTACTATACCCATTGTTGTTTCCCCACCAATGTCTAGTGCACCTCTTAAATTACAAGCACCATTAACATCTAAGGCATCTTGCACTACTAGTGCAGTTGAATCTGCCGCTGAAATATTTCCACTGATTCTAACATTGTCATTGAACACAACACCAGTTGAATCATCGGAAGAAATTTCATTAACAATTAAACCATTAGCAATGTTAACAATGTCATTCATCACTAGTTCGGTTGAGTCACCATTGGAAATAGGACCGTTCAGTTGTATTCCACCTGTGCCTTGTGGCTGAATGATGATGTTTCCGTTTGTTGTTCTGTTATTAATTTGAACATCATTAGTGTTGGCATCTTTAATTTCGCCATTTGTGTTAAGTTTTACATTTCCACTGCCAATTTCATTGATGTTAGCTTGTGCGGCATTGGTACTACTAATAATACCGTTGATGTTTGAGCCAACTGTGATACTATCACATGTGATATTGTCTGTGGTTACGTCACCTTCAACCAACAATGCACTTGAAGTTGAGTCATTGTTGTCAATAGTTACACCACCTCTAATTTGTATAGAGTCATTAAGTGTAATTTGTCCTTCATCTAATGCTTGTAGTGTGTCTACTTTTGCCGTAGTTGCATCAACGTTAGCAACGATAGTTGCTGTTGCTGTATCAGTTACTGAAGTTACTGTTGCCGCTGAAGCTGATGTAACTGCTTTAAATTTATCTTCACCTTCGTTCCAATAAAATACAGCATTGTTACCAGCACCACCTCTTTGCACGTAGATACCTGCGTCAACGTCAGCACCAGAGGAGTTTCTATTAAGTTCTATTAATGCGTCTTCTACTTGAAATGATGTTGCGTTTACTTGTGTTGTTGAGCCTTTTACTTCTAGGTTCGAGTTGATTACAACTGATCCTGTGCCGTTAGGTGTAATGTTAATGTTTTCGTTGGTTACATCTGAAATTAATGCATTGCCTGAAAGTTGTAAACTAGATAGTGATGTTCCGCCTAGTTCTGTATAAATTTCTGTAAAGTTGTCGTTGATTTTATCAAACGCCGTTCTTAGTGGATCACCTGTACCATCATTGGCTGCTGATCCTATGTTAATCGATTGGTATGCCATTGTTTAATTCTCCTCTGGTGTGTTTATTTATAAATAATTTTTATAAACCAAACGTAAAATGTTCATCAAAGAAACCCACACTATTCATTTGCATCAAAGAGAAAGTAAGCATGGCAAACTGCACAACTTTAGGCGTAAACGCAGTGCTTATCATTTCAAGTGTGATTCATGTGCAAAAGAATTTGTACGTGACAAAAGCAAAGTTTCACCTAGTAGAGCTTCAAATAATTTCCATCATGTGTGTTCCACATGTGATCCATATAAATTTGCACAAAAAATTGGTGTGAAAATGCGTAAAGTTTGGCAAATGGATGCTTCTAGTACAGAAATAAAACTATAAATTAGGCTTGAGTAAAGAAGTCTAAGTTCCAGGCATTGTTGGCAAATATACAAGTAGCCATTGTTCTTTGTGGAACAGTTGAGTCACCTAGGTCAGTTGTACCAGCAATAAATGGTCTCCATACGTAAGTGGCTAACCTTTCTCCGTCTCTTGGATTTCTTACTTGTGATACTGTGATTTCAGTAAGTGCAATTTCATTTGCAGTTGAAGTTCCACCTGCAACAACAAAGTGCATAATTTGTCCTTCAGTTCCAGCCGCCAATGTGTAGTCTGTTTCACCACCTGCTAACGAGTGTATAGTTTTAGTTAATGCTAAAGCAGTAGTTGATGTTGCTAAATCATCTTGTACACCATATACAGTTGCCGCATTGTGTGTTACAGTGCCTGATGCTGTAATTGCCACTGCTGTGGTAGTTCCTGTAACAGTCGCCGAACCATCAACAGTTAAAGCACCATTTACTTCTAATCCATCTTGTATGGTTAATGCTGTTGAATCAACAGCACTCAATATTCCGTTGATTTGTAAACTATCATTAATTACAACTGCTCCTGAGTCAGCTGAATTAATGTCATTTACGTCTAGGCTACCATCAACAGTTAAATTGCTTGAAATACTAACATTATCATTTATTCTTATTTCAGATGAATCTCTTGATGACATTGTGTTAGCTTGTAAGTCACCACCAACATCTAAACTGCCTGAGATGCCAAGAGCATCATCTATTAATACTTCACTAGAGTCTGTGGATGAAATTGTGTTTGTGTCTATAGTGTCAGCACTTAATGTACCTGATACGTTTAACCCTTCAGTAACTTGTATAGCACTTGATGAGCTTGATGAAATAACATCTGTGTCTAAATTATTAATTTGTATTGCAGAGGAATCAGCACCTGTAATTTCATCAACTTCTAATGTGCCAGTAACTTTTGCCCCAGTTGTTGTGACTCTAAGTCTTTCTGTTACAACACCACTAAAGAAAGAACTTAAAATTATTTCGTTTGTTGTGCCATCAGTTCCATCAAATTTAATACTGCCTCCTTCAGTTCCGCCATCGCCTAAAAAACTTATTCCAGGAACATTTGCGTTGTCTGTTCTTTGAATTTGAATAATTGGTGTAGCAGAAAGTAAATGTACATTACTGGTTATTTGAACAGTTCCTGTACCATTGGCAGATAATACTAGATTATCGTTAGATCTTAATGTTGTAATTTCGTTCTCATTCATGCTGATGGTAGCATCACTCAACGTTGAATCATTGTCACTCATAATGTTGAAAGTGCCTGTGACACTGGCTCCACTCTTTGTGACTCTGAATCTTTCCTCCAAACTTCCATCTTGTACTTTGAAAATTAGTTCTTTGCTGATACCGTTAGTACCATCCATGTATATCTGTGCTCTTACGTTACCGCCTGCTTGTTGAAAATCAATACCAGGTGTGCCTGTGTCGTTAGTTCTTTGAAGTGTTAATACTGCATTGGCTTGTTTGATGTGTAATGAAGTGTCAGGTGAACTAACATCTCCTATACCAACTTGACCACCACATTTTAATAATATGTCACCTGTACCACCAGGTTCAATAGTAATGTTCCTACTGCCGGTGCTAGTTATGTCACCGTGGATATTTAAATTGCCAATTAATTCTATTCCGCCGGCTACATTTACAACTGATGAATCTGCAGGTCTTATTGTGCCTCCAATGTGTAAGTCATCATTTAAAGTAACACCTGTGGAATCACTTGCTGAAATAACACTGGTGTCTATATTTTGTATTTGTACTGCACTTGAATCATTGCCTACAATTTCATCTACTTGTAGTGCTCCAGATAGATCTAATGTTGCGGCATTAAGTGTACCTGATACATTTAAGCCTTCAGTTACTTGGATTGCTGTTGATGAACTGTTTGTTAAAACATCAACATCTAAACTTGGAATTTGTACGTATGATGAATCTTCTGGGGCAATGTTGTTAGTAATAAGTCCACCAGTAACTCTTAACGTATCTTGTACGTCAATCATCGATGAATTATTTGATTTGATTACATTGTCTACTATTAAATCAGCTTCTACTACAACCTGTCCTGTTCCATTTGGTGTTAGTGTGATTGAACCATTTGTTACTTCTGTGGAAATTGTACTTACATTTATTGATGTATTAGCTGAATCAGTACCAAAAACTGCATTATACAGTTCTTCTGTATTATCGTTGACTTTATCCATTGCGACACGAAGTGTATCTCCTGTGCCGGTATTGATTCCTGTACCTAAGTTAATTGTTTGTCGTGCCATTGATATGCTTATTTATAGTGCTTCGTATCTATGCACTGAAGGAAGTTCCACAGCCGCACGATGATTTTGCGTTGGGATTTTCATATACAAAGTGCGATCCAAACGGATCAGTCTTGTAGTCAACTTTTGTACCTAATAAAAACAGTTCACATCGTTGATCTACAAGCATTTTAACAGGGCCAAAGCTGAATTCGTTATCTTCTTCGGATTTTTCATCAGCTACTTCCATCACGTAGTTAAATCCAGCACAACCACCCCCTTCTACACCAAATCTAATGTATGGTTTATTGTTGTCTTCGCAAACTTCTTTTAGTTTTGCTATTGCTGGTACTGTTACTGTAATCATACTAATATTTACATGCCTAAAGCTAGTAGGCCATCTTCCGAGACATATTCTTTAGTCCATGGTGGTTCAAATGTTAAATTTACTCTCACGTTGTCATGTCCTGCTCTATTAACAGCTTGTTCAACCCATTCTGGCATTTGTCCTGCCACAGGACAATTTGGTGCTGTAAGTGTCATAACAACATCAACCGAATCGTCTTCGTTCAACTCAATGTTATAAATTAACCCAAGTTCAAATATATCAAGTGGTATTTCAGGATCGTAAACTTTATGCAATTCTTTTACGATATGGGGATACTTTTCTTCAAAATAATCTCGGTCTATCATATACTCTATGCTTCTAGTAATCTAGATTCTATAAATTCATAGTTGATCAAGTTATCAATAAATGTTTCTAAAAACTTTTTACGATCATTTCTATAATCTATATAATATGTGTGTTCCCACACATCACACGACATTAACACATCAACTTGTTCGCCTACTGGATTATCACCATTAGCATAAGTTTTAATTGCTAGTTTGCCATTTTCTGAAATAAGATACACAAAGCCCGATCCAAATCTTTTTGTTCCTGCTTCTACAAATTTAGCTTTGAATTCTTCTATAGAACCAAATGCTTCGTTAATTTTGTTTAGTACTGTTTCAGACGGTTCTTTGTAGTTGTCTGTCATGCTTTGCCAAAAAATTATGTGATTATAATTTTGCCCTGCATTGTTGAAAACTGCATCATCGTTGTCGCGGGAAGCAACAATGATTTCTTTCAAACTCATGGTTTCATAATCAGATCCTTTGATCAATTTGTTTAACGTATCTACATATGTTTTATGATGTTTTCCATAATGAAAATCCAACGTCTCTCTACTCATGAATGGTTCTAAATCTTTGCGATCATATGGAAGATCCATAAGAGTAAATTTTTCACCTATTATTTTTACATCATCTGCTACTGCTTCTACTTTCATTTTAGTTCTCCTTATTTGGTAATTTCCATCTTGTGTTTTTTCTTGCTGGCTTTTTACTAAAGATATTATAGTTTGAAAACTTTTCTTTGTATCCTTTATTTACAAATAGTCCCATTAACCAATCAGGCAATCCATACATCCATCGACCAAACACTTGATAATCATGTGTGGTGCATTCAGGTATTTTTATAAAAGGATTTGTTAAATCGATAACATAATCTTTTTCTTCTAAATCTTGTAACCAAAATTTTGGTATATGACCTAATATTGCTCCATGACTCAAATAGTCTTCAATATGCTGGGTACCAACTTCTTCTTCTTGCTTGTACCAATCTGACAACTGTTTACTATTAAACTTCCAAATTTTTAGTGTTATTGTTGTTGGTAATAAAGTTGCATAATCTTTCCACTTTCTACAAATTCCTAAATTCATTTTCCAAGACATGGGATTACCCCAGCAATTTTCATTTACTACATAATCATAACCAGACAGGGGATCTCCTAGAATATCGTACTGAATATGCTTAACTTCTGGATACAATCTTTTGCCCATTTTAACATATTGCTTGTTTATATCACTATTTGTTACTTCACATCCAAACTGTCTAAGGGCATTAGCACATCTACCAACGCCACCTGCAAGGCAAAGAACTTTTTTGCCTTTTAGATCCAATTGCTTAGATTCTATCTCTTGTCTGATGTCACTTGTCTGTGTTTTTTTACGACTAGTAACACCTTGATTGAAAGTGGAATCGGTCCACCCTCCCAGTCCTTCTCTGTTAAGGCATTCAAGAAGCATTAACTACTTCTTTTTAGCTTTTTTCTTAGCAGTTTTTTTAGTTGTAGCTTTTTTCTTAGCTGTTTTCTTAGTCGCTTTTTTAACTGTAGAAGTTTTTTTAGCAGGTTTAGTCTCAGGTCCAGCGTTTTCGCCTTTGCCCCAATTTTCCCATAGCTTTGATAAAAATCCCATGTTATTCTCCTTTGTTTATTTGTATTATAATATTTACATAGCTCATTGTCAAGCTGTTTCCACTGATACTACTGATCACTAACTTTATCTATTTTAAATGTAGTGCCTTGAACTGACAATGCGATGCCTCGAGGTTCCCATATGGAACGCCATCTTGGCAAAACCCATGAATTAATATGGTCTTCAGTCCAGTAAGATGTTACATGTAAAAGTCTGGTATTACCGTCTTCTCTAGTTTGTTCTATTGTTTTTGATAAGTCTACGTCTGGAAATGTTGATGATGTTTGCTCCAGTATCTTCGATTGCATACTGTGATGTATTTATTGACATGCAACAATCATGTGCTATAATT
>Ga0209645_1000025_pt1 | contig 68452 bp, 81 predicted proteins | sample ETNvirenome_6_30_FD_184070 | JGI IMG/M metagenome (GOLD analysis project Ga0209645, IMG submission 184070) | Marine viral communities from the Pacific Ocean - ETNP_6_30 (SPAdes) (version 2) | ecosystem: Environmental > Aquatic > Marine > Oceanic | place: Pacific Ocean | collected 2013-06-19
AGGTATGGATTGTGATGAAAAAGCAGTAGACGCTGGATATGAACCCGGCACTCAAGAATATACTGACAACGTTTCAGCGTGTCAAGAAAAAGCCGCAGAAAATATTGCCTTCCTTGGTAAAGCCGTTACTTATGGTGGCCTTGGACTTGGTGCTTTAGTTGTGCTTTCCATTCTTGGTAAAATTGGTATCTTCTCACGTTCAGGTTCTTCTGACGATGAGGAGTGATTTCAAATGGCATGGGCATCTCAACAAGGTAGTGTTCTACCTACCAGTTTGGACACCGGCAATTGGTTCGTAGACCAATCTGGTTCATGGTCTTGTAAAACTGATTTCAAATCCAGAGTAAAAGTTGTCGCCCCTGATGGAAAAGAACTTAAATATACTAATCAAACCAAAGATGGAGACAAAACTCTTACTTTTGATAAAGTAGTTCAAGGTTCTACTATTCAATGGGAAATTGAAACTTTAGCAGACAAAAAGAAAGGTGCTTCCGATCGGGCTACTGTAGAATTAACTTATTTGGATACTCAATATCTTGCTTTGTTGGTTAACAAAGTTTTAGGAGAACTAAGCGAATCAGACAAACAAAAAGTTGTGGCTGGTGACACTACACCTTTGGAACCGTTGATGGAACGTTACTTAGATATTGAATTAGCCATTGTTTCTATTTATTCAGATACCGTAACTACCGATTCTAATGGCAAAGCCAGTGGTAAAATCCCTATTGAGGCTCGTTGGCCTGATGCGGCTTATACACTTACAGCACATTATGGATATTCTGATTTAGGTGAAGGCACTACCGATGCTAAAGCCAGTAAGTTTATTTGGGAAGATGTAGCACCCTTTGTTATAGAAATAGGTTTGGTAATTATTGCCAGTGTTTTAACTGCTGGTGTAGCCAGTGGTTGGGCAGCAGGATTGCTTGTAGCGGCACGAGCCGCCAAAGCAGGCGCAGTCATCGCTGCCGTAGTTGATGCCGCCATTCTAACCAAACAATATTTTATTGAAGGGTTCGGAGTTATTGACCAAAATAAATATGGTTGCAGTTTCCCAATCACTGGTTTCAATCATACTTATGGTTTCAACGTTTCTTTTGAAGAAGCCATACAAGACAGCAGTAGTTTACTGAGTAATCTAACTGACGATCCAGAATTACAAAATGAATATATGAATCAACTTTATGATAACTTTATTGGTTATTCGGTAGCCGGTGCAGCCACAGTCGGTATTTTATTGTGGATACTATTTTCTTAGGGGTGAACAGATGGAAGATATTTTTGGAACTAAAACTACCAAGCAAGGTAACAAAGCCAAATCTGAAACTGATTCTGGTGTTCTTTGTGACTCCAAACATGAAGTTTGGGTTTACACCACCGATTTTCTTAACGATGGTTCCATAACCCCGGGCGAAGATAATATTATCGTTTCTTTCGTTGGCACCGATAGTGCAGGCACAGGTTGTATAGGAGATATTTTAGAAGGTGGACTAAAAATATTTACCGATCCTGTAGATTGGTATACCACTGTTGTTACTGGTTTCGGAGGTGCCTTGGCAGACGAGGATTCATGGATTGGGAGAGACAGTGTTATTGGTGATGCTGCCGTAGATTCTGGCGTGGCTGGTGGAATTGTTGCCGTAGGTGATGCTATTTTAGATATACCCACTAATATTGGAACCATCTGGAATCATTACACAAGTGACGATGACGATGACGATGACGATATTTGTTATATTACTACTGCCGTTATGGAAGCCCAAGGTAATAACAACTCACCTGAACTTACATCTATGCGAAAACTTCGTGACCGTTATGGTAACTGGTTTGCTGCTGACGAAGTTAGGGAATATTATCAAATCGCACCCCGTATTGTGGCTAATATCAATCGTAGTTCTAACCGTTCCCAAATCTACAAACAATTGCATAGTGAATATATTAGTCCTGCACACCAGCAAGTTAGCCAAGGAAATTATGGGACGGCACATAAAATCTATAAAAATATGGTTAATTATACTCGTCGTTTTGCTGCTGATTCTGGTGAATCTTGTTTTGACGATTTCGGAGGAACAGTCTTACATAACGCTAACGGACGAGGACATAAAATTAGTGTTAAAATTACTTGTAATGGCGAAACTATGTATGATACCGAAATGGCTGGTTCTGACAAACGAGAAACTTCAGGAGACAATTTGTTAATGCTTGGCACCAATAAATCTTTCAAGATTACTAAGCCCGGAACTTGGAAAGTTACTGTAGAATCTTTATCATCTCATGCGGAATGTGCCACACCTACCATAGACGAAACTTGGACTATCAGTGTTCCCAAACCAGCAGGTTGGGACGACTCAGCCCCCGTTATTCAAACTCAAACCGAAGAAGTTAAAGCCATTACTAATGAAATTAACACTCAACTTAAAGAATTGGGATTAAAAGAAGGCACCGATCCTCTGACTATTTTTGCCGGTATTGTATTGGGTGGAGGTATTCTTATCTATGGTCTGCTTTCTTATCTCGGTTCTGATAGCAACGAAGAAGAAGATTCTGAGTAGGAAGTTATAAGTAAGTCATTCAATCATTACTTGTTATGGCCAGCCAGACTTGTCCTCATTGTGGTTGGGGAATGAAACTCCTTAGTGAATATGTGGATGAAAAAGGTTACCACGGTGAACTTAAGTGTAGCACCTGCGAAGCACCTGTTAAAATTACTACTAATCTTTGGTGGTCTTACGAAAACAAACGCTTGCCAGCCCACTTAATTACTGAAGCCGAACAGATTCTACAATCTCGTGGAATGTTGGCCACACCCCCATGAGGGATTAGATGACTGAAAAATTAGTATTATTAGACGGAGGTTTCTTCGTTTCCAGAATGGCTAAACACTGGGCACCCAAAGGTAGGTTTTCCCGTTGGATGAAAAAGGTAGAACGAAAAAGTATGAATTATGGTCATTTCTTGAATAAAGTTAGACGCACTGTTTTCCAAGACCTCAACTATATTCAAATGAGAATTAACCAAGCCGGTTATGGTGGTTGTGATGTTCAAGTCTGCTGGGACGGCAGTAATGGCCGTAACCACCGTGGTAAATTATATCCCAATTACAAAGCCAACCGTGTGCCTAAAGCCCATATTGAAACCTATAATGCCGAGGACTATACTAACCGAGATATACGAGAAGATTATAATGCTCTTAATTTAGATGCCATGAAACTCCGTAAAAACTTCATTGGACATTACAATCCGGCTTTAGAAGCCGACGATCTAATTGCTGACTTTGTAGCCGACCATTTAGACCACGATATAATTATATTTACCCAAGATTCTGATTTGCATCAGTTATTGGCTATTCACCCCACACTTAAGTTCCATAACTTTACTGAATCCGTAGAACCCGTAGTTAATTTTAATTTTGATTTGTATCCAGATTGGAAAGCGATGGCAGGAGACTCCTCAGATAACATCCCCGGCATTCCTAACCTTGGACCTAAAAAGGCTACTGATTTAGTTATCAACTACGGACGTTTAGAAAACATACCTATGGAGGTTTTCAACAATTATCGGCTGGCTGAAGGATTTAAGAACCATGCTTCTGAGGTCTTGAAGACATATCGTGAGGACAATGATAAATCCGAAGGCTGGGCTAAACGTAAGTATGGTGTAGTGTGGTCACAGATTGAAGAACAAATCCCATTCACCATCAATGAAACCCAATACCAAAAACTGATTGCTGCCGAAGCAGTAGAAGACATTTGGTTTATTCAAGAATCATATTTTGACACCATTAAACATTATCGTGAAATCATTACTTTGCCCTCTCAACTTTACGTTAGAAAAAGCAAAGATTGATATAGGTAATCCACGAAACCAGTGGCATGGCCAATGAGATTCGTATTGAATTAGATACACTGATTAAACTTTGGGATGTTTCTTCCCCTACTGGCGAGGTAGGTTATCGTTCTATCCATCATTTAATTCAAACACTTTTAGTTCAAGGCGGAGTGTGGAGAGATCCACCTACTGTTGTTCTAACTGTTTCTGATGTTGAAGCAGACTTTGATGACATTTTGGCTGCTCGTTGTGATTTGCTTGCTCAAGGTAAAATTGATGAGGCTCGTCCTGATGAACCTGAAGATGAAGAGGAATAACTATGGATTCTGCATCTTTGATTGGACTGGGTATTTTAGCCTTGATGCTAATATCTTTTATTTTCAATCAAATTAGCCTCCGAGAAATCAATACTAAAAACCAACAAAATATGAATGGTATTTCTCATGTTTGGGGTATGTTGATGGAACTCAAATTAGATCTAAAACAAGAAGAGGAATAATGATGGCATTTTGGGAAGTTTTAATTTTAATTTTTATTTTTGGATTGGCTTTCGGCGTAGATTACAGAGATGGTGAATACTAATGCCTCCAAAATGTCCCGTCTGTTCAAGTTACCGAATCAAGTATATGGAAGACCATGGAGAAACATGGGAATGTGGTTGCGGTTATGCGATTGCTAAAACTCTGAAACTTAATAAAGGTAATAACCAAAAATGAGTTTACATGGGTCGTATTGAGCGATGGCTTGCGACCTTGCGTGAAGAACAAAGGAAATCTAATTGTAGAGTTCCGATGGCTGCTCTGGTTATTCGTGGAAATAAAGTAGTGGCTAAGTCCAGCAATCTAAAAGGTTATCGTGGTTCATCACTCCATGCTGAAACTGCTGCCCTTAGAAAACTACGATACCAAAAGCGTGGTGCTCAAGGTGCTACTGTTTTCATCGGACGTTTTCGTCATGATGGTTCTATGGGTAATGCTAAGCCCTGTGCTAACTGCATTGAAGTTCTCCGACTTCAAGGCATTAAATATGTAATGTGGACTACCATCAAACAGGAAGTAGAGATGACATCCATAGAGCAATTAGAAAATGATTATGTGCCTCGTGCCATAGAGTTTGACCTCGGATTGTGAACTGTTAAATAGGTGGTTTCACTACTGATTACTATGACTTGGGATCTTGGTGTCACGGGAGAACAACCCACTAAAACCATTTCTATTTCTGTGGACTCTAAAGAAAAACCACGCACTAAGCAACTCTGTGAGATGCTGCTCAATGCTGAAATTGAGAACCTCAATGAAGGAGATATCAAACTTTGGGATTATGATAATCCTGAAGATTGTGCGCTGTTTGAACGCAAAACTTGGGCTGATGCTTATAGTTCATGGCAATCCCGTAGAATGCAAGAACAAGTGTCCCGTTTAGTTACGGCTGCGCCTCGCACCTACTTAATTATTGAAGGCACACCCCGGGATATTTTTACTGCTAACAAGAACCAATTACACTCCCTGCAACAATTTCTGAACCGTATGAGTTCCGAAGTTTTGCCCGTAGTCTACACCGATTCTTTGGATGAAACCATCCGATTTATCCGAAGCCACGCTCTCCGTATGAGTCAAGACGAAGTGCATCAACTCGTCCGACCCGTTACCGTCGTCACTTCTACTTCTAATAAACATCATGCTTTGTTAGAACAGATTCCTCGTGTCGGTAAAACCTTAGCCAAAAAAATCTATGAACGCTACGGCTCAGTAGTAGATTTCATGGTCTATTTCCCTACTACTTCTGAAGATGTGGGAGTTAAACCTAAGTCAGTAACCTATAATAAAATCTGTGAGTTCTTGGCTGAAACTTGGAACCCTGAAGTCGATCGTGAAATCATTTGGCAAGCCGAAGGAACTGCCCCCGGCGAAATTGAGGTAGATGTTGAGGGTCTTGAAGACACCCCTTCTGGGCAGCAAACAAAATTGTTTTGATAAGTATGTGTAAAGTGTGTGACCGTGAAGTAGCCAACCAACAGAAGTTCCGCTTTTGGGATTCTGAGTATTGTAGCCTTTACTGTCAGCGTTTTGATGAGTTAGGTTTATCTAAAATCCCACTCTCTCCTTCCAAACACCATAGCGGTATTTTCAAATGGCCCGCCATCAAAGAATCCTGTGAAAATTGTGGTGCTGAGTTTGATTTACATTGGGCTGTAGAATTGGCTAACCGTGCCTTTTGTAGTCAAAAATGTAATAACCAAAATCCGTCCCGAAGGCGAGCCAAAAAACATTATTTTCCACTTAAGATTCTAAAACACGCACGAGAACCTATGATTGCTCAAGATATTGCTAAACGCACCGATCCGATTCTCAATTATCGTATGACTCCTATTGCTGTTTCCCAAATCATGCCCTCTTACATTAAACATGGATTAGTGAAGAAACAAATGACTAATTTACGAGGTTTCCCTGTGGCTACTTACGAAATAACTACCAAAGGTAAATCCTTGCCCATTAAATCTTATTTGATGTAATTATGCAAGATTATAAGTAGTCGGCGTAATAAAGTTTCTTTATGACCCTTTTCAAGAAGAACGGGATGTGGATCAGCGATTGGTCCAATAAAGATTCTGATGATGACCAAGGTTGCGATAAGCGACAAAAAGAGCAGATTCAAAAAGCCTTTGACCTTATCGGTAAGATGGAAAAACAGGGTTGGAAGGAAATCGGATTTTCAGGATATGGTTACCAAGATGTCGGTTTAGCCAAATCCGCTAAGATTATGAAAGAGCATTTACCTCAAATTGAAAAAGCCGTTAAATCACATGATGCAGACATCAGAAAGAAGTGGGGGCAGAAAAAGGTTAAAATGTGGAAACGCCCAAACGCTTATGTCTACTTCATTATTGATTGGATTTTTGATGGTGACAATCCTTTAAAGTCTCTTGCTTTTGGTGAACTTGGAGGTTGTGCTGCTTTGATGAACAAAGGAAACGAGTATCGTCTTATTTTTACCTACGGTAGTGATGACGACGAGGCAGGTTACTGGTCAAAACCCGTCACTCAAATTGTTTTCAAATCTAAGGCTGCTAAGCCTGCGGCAAAGAAACCCAAGGCAAAGCCACGAGCAAAAGCACCTGCTCGTAAACCAAAGGCTAAAGCCAAGCCAAAGGCTAAGAAAACTACAACTCGTAAATCCAAGTCAAAGTCAAAAGTTCAGAAGGACCGAACCACTGATGTTAAGAAACGTAAGGCACCACCTTATTCGGCTAAACAATTTCCGAAAGGTGCTCGTAAAAAAGGTAACGATGGTAAGATGCACACAGTTGTTACTGATAAGCGTGGCGTAAAAAAGTGGAAAGCATAGATATCTTTATAACAGTCGTGGCTATCAGATGTTATTGCCCCGTTAGGGTAGTCTGGATATCCTTTTTCCCTGCGGAGGAAAAGACCTGAGTTCAAATCTCAGACGGGGCGTTTTATCATAACCTTTATATTGGTAGTGTCAATAATCATACTTTATGCCCCATCAATTCATTTTGAACGACGTAGTTACAGCCCTCAAAGGTATGTCAACTGATACTGAAATCCAAACCGCTTTCTTTGACCCACCCTACAACATCGGCTTCCGTTATTCTGATAAAGTTAACGACAACCTTCCTGAACACCAATATCATCAATTAATTTCCGACACATTTGGTGCTCTCAAACCCCGGCTCAAAGCCAACGGTTCTGCTTTCTTAGTTCACTATCCTGAAGCCTGTGCTCGTTTACTTCCTTTGATTGAAGCCCAAGGTTTCCGACTCCAACAATGGATTTCATGGGTGTATCCATCTAATATCGGACACACTAAGAAAAGATTTACTACTGCTCACCGAGCCTTACTATGGTTTGTTCACGAAGATTGTAAACAACCACTTTTCTACCCTGAAAGAGATACTCAACCTTACAAGAATCCTGACGACCCAAGAGTTAAGAGCCAAATTGCTAAGGGTAAGACTGGGACTCATGCCTACGATTGGTGGAATATAAATATGGTAAAAGCCGGATCTCGGGAACACAATGGTTGGTATAATCAAATCCCATATGCCCTCATTAAAAGAATGGTTTTAACTACTTCTGAAGTCGGTGATTATGTCTTTGATGGTTTTGCTGGCAGTTGTAGTATGTGGCCTGTGGCTAATGATTTTGGAAGAAACGCCATTCTTGTAGACTTAGACCCAGAATCTAAGAAAAAGTTTGAAGAGTTTGAAGCAACAATGGTGGTAGCATGAGTGAATTACTAATTGGTATCGTTGGAATGGTTTTGCTTTATTGGCTTGGGACTATTTTGTATCCTGAAGAAAACACACATATACCAATCCAACAAGAATTGATAAAAATGGGAGATGAAAAGAATGAGCCTTAGACGCATTATTGGAAAAATTACCAGCCCTTTCTTTGTCCCTTTGAGAAAGTTAGTTGTTTGGGGCGATAGAAACTTTGGAACTTGTGATATGAAACTCACTTTAGAGCCACGGTATGATACTTCTTTAGATGGTTTTGCTGACATGGATTCCGCACCTGTTTCTCAACCTGCATCTGAACTAATGAAGAAAGTTTCCAAAGATAAAGCCAACCTAACTGGATTGGGTAGTGAAGAAGATTTCAGAGATTATTTAGGTGCATCAATTATTCATGAAGAAGAGTGAGCATTATGCCATCAGGATATTCCGTTACTAAAGGCTATGAAAAAGCCGAGGAATTAGGAATTATTTCTTCTATACCTTTGGAACAAAGAGTAAAAGTTGGACTAAAATATCCTAAACAAATCTGCCAGTATTGTAATCAGTTGCGAACTATTAATAATGGAAAATATCAACTATGTAGCACTTGTTGTGGTAAACTTAGAGAGTATGGACAATCTTGCGATGTTGTTGGTTGTTCTACTGTTTGCGATGGGAAAATAAGTGTTTTCTCTCATTACGGTAATTTTCTTTGCGAACCCTGTCGTGCTATACTGCGAACTTATAATTTAACTCTTTCTGAATATCAAGAATTACGAAACGTTTCTAATTGTGGAGTATGCGGTGTTGAGTTAGACCATCAACATAGTAGAGGAAACAGAAAAGGTGCTTGCCTCGATCATGACCACGATACTGGAAAGATAAGAGGCGTATTATGCCAACAGTGTAATGTTGCTGAAGGTTATATCAAAGCCAGTGGTTTTGACCCCGTGACTTGGGCAAAAAAGTTAATTATATATTTACAACCATAAGGGTCCGTGGGTTAGTTTGGCCTATACTTGGCGGCTGGGGGCCGTCAGACCCCAGTTCAAATCTGGGCGGACCCACCATTATAAATAGTTGTTATTAGTTAGTGATATTATGAGCACCATCTATCCGGGACGAAGCATACCTTCCGATATCATGATTCAATGGATGAATAGTGGAAAAACCAATGCTCATGCCACCCGACAAGAAGAAATCAATGATATGGTGAGAAACGTTCTATGGCTTAAAGTAGATTCACCCGTTTTAACACCACCCCAACCAGACTTACCTACTTGGCCAAAGGAAAAGGATATCAAAGGTGCTCTCTATGAACTTAATTATTGTGGAGAGTATGATCATGCTGAGCCATCAGGTTTAATTAGTGCCATTCCTATTGAACAACCATATTTTTATTATGGGATAGACCCCAGCGAGTGTGCTGACGTTTATATTCTTTATCCTAATCAACCTCAAGCATATGACTCTACCGAAGCCCATAAAGTAGGAGAAAAATGGAGTTTATCTTTTCGTCCCTATGATACCAGCCCATGGAGTTTAGGTATTTACCCTGATTGGACAATTCCCGGTTCTCGTTTTGATTCCATCAATAAGTATATAATTAACCCATAAGCATAAATAGGTGCTTACATTCATTTTTACCCATGAGTCTCACTGCTACTCTTCGTGTGCCATTGGCTAAGAACATTTTGCGTGGCTTGGAAGCCATTAACGAAGAAGGCATTTTGTGTTTTGATGAGGCTGGATTATCTATCATGTTGGTAGATGGAAATAGATTCAAAATGTTGCGTGTTATCGCACCTGCAGAATCATTCCAAACTTATGACTGGCAGTTTAGTGAACCTCAAGAAGTTGGTGTTATTTTTGCTCGTATGGGAGCCATCATTAAAACCCTCACTGCTAAAGATGAACTCACTTTGGCTTTAGACAAACCCAATGAGAACTTGCGTTTCCGATTGCTTGCTAACGGTATCAGTCAAACTGTTAAACTGTTGCGTTTAGATTTGATGAATCGCATCAACGCATGGCCACAGAGAGATTGGGAATATCAGACCACAATCCCCGGCAAAAATGTTAAGGATTTCTTGCGGACTGTAGAAAAGACTGTTTCCTTTACCCTGTCTGCTGAAAAAGAATCAGACGATTCCAACATTGTTTTCCAATCCAATTCTCAAGACGAACCAGTTATTTGGAAACACCCAGTAGAACTATCTGGTCAAGTTGGACCCACACTCTTTACTACCACTGAAGTAGCCAGCAGTCTTACTGCAGTTGGTAAAAATGATATTGATATTCGTGGTGCTGCTCAAGCACCCGTGGAGTTTGATTGGAATATAGAAGGATGTCAATTTACTGCTCTAATTGCTAACAGGAGTTGAAATAAATGAAAAATGGTAAAATTATCCGTAAGAAAAGAAGCAAGCCCACCAGTTATGAGGCTGCTAAGTCCTTGGTGACCGTTACTGAAGAAGTAACTGCCCAAGTTTTGATTGATAGATTGATTGATTTGGGTCGTCGTGAAATCCCAACCAAGCGTAGTTTAAGTGCTATGATGAAGAAGGATCGGGATTTTGAAACTGTGCCTACAACTTCCTCTCGTGGACCTACTACTTTCCGTAGAATTGCCTGAAGGTCTTGAACCCGATTTGGTAATAACACCAAACAACCAAAATAAGTTATAACAAACTATGAGTATGGTGAGTAGGGTTTTGAAGTCACCAAAGAAAAGCATATATAGTTGATGGGAATAAGAGGGAGTTACATGACAACCAAGTTCCATTTAACTGATACTTTTGTAGACAAATACAAGCGAAAGAAAGCCCCATTTGGTTTCAATGGTTTAGGCGAATTAGTTTATAATCGCACCTATTCTCGTCTCAAAGATAATGGTAAGAACGAACAATGGTGGGAAACTGTTCAGCGTGTAGTAGAAGGCACATTCAATATGCAAAAGCGACACATTGAACATAATGGCTTGGGTTGGAATGCTTGGAAAGCCCAACACTCAGCCCAAGAAATGTATGACCGTATTTTCAATATGAAGTTCCTACCTCCCGGTCGTGGACTATGGGCTATGGGAACACCCATTACTGAAGAAAAAGGACTCCATGCAGCCCTTAACAACTGTGCTTTCGTTTCTACCAACAATCTCAAAGATGACTTGGCTAAGCCTTTTACTTTCTTGATGGACGCTTCTATGCTGGGCGTAGGCGTAGGCTTTGATACCAAGGGTGCTGGTCAAATCGTCATTAAAGGCCCCGCAGAGAACCGACACACCGAAGAGTTTGTCATTCCTGACACACGAGAAGGCTGGGTAGAGTCACTGCGAATGCTTATTGAATCTTATTTCCTTGGCACCGCCCCAGTTACTTTTGATTATTCTGCTATCCGTCCTGCTGGTGTGCCTATTCGTGGTTTCGGTGGAGAATCCTCTGGTCCACGTCCTTTGGTAGAAATGCACGAGCGTATTGGTAGCATTTTGGATAAAGAAATCGGTAGCCCCATTTCTTTGACCGCTATTGTAGATATTATGAATCTTATTGGTAAGTGTGTCGTCGCAGGTAATGTTCGCAGAACTGCCGAGATCGTTTTCGGCCCACACGACTCTGAAGAATACATTGATTTGAAAAATTATGAAGTTAATCCTCACCGTGCTGAATACGGTTGGACTTCCAACAATTCTATCTACGCTGAATTAGGCATGGATTACACCGAGTCTGCTCAACGAATTAAACTTAATGGTGAACCCGGATTTGCATGGTTAGGCAATATGCAGAAATACGGTCGTATGGCTGATGAACCTAACTGGAAAGACCACCGTGCTTGCGGTGGCAATCCTTGTTTGGAACAAACTTTGGAATCCTATGAACTATGTTGCCTTGTAGAAACCTTCCCTACTAATCACGATTCTATTGAAGATTATCTCAAGACCTTGAAATACGCTTATCTGTATGCCAAGACTGTCACTTTGGGTAAGACCCATTGGCCTGAGACCAACCGAGTTATGTTGAGAAATCGCAGAATTGGTTGTTCTATGTCAGGAATTGCTCAATTCCTCGCTGCTCGTGGTATGAGTGCTCTGATTGATTGGATGGACGCTGGATACCAGCACATTCAAACCTTAGATGACGAATACTCCAACTGGTTCGCTATCCCTAAGTCTATCAAGACTACTTCCATTAAGCCTTCTGGAACTGTTAGCCTTTTGGCTGGTGCCACCCCCGGCATTCACTTCCCTGAATCTCGCTACTACATTCGCCGTATGCGTTTAGGAAGATTGTCTAACTTAGTAGCCCCTCTGGAAAAGGCTGGTTATAAAATTGAACCTGCTTTCGGTGCTGAAAAAGATACCGTAGTCGTAGAAGTGCCTGTTGACGTAGGCGAAGGTGTCCGCACAGTCGGTGAAGTTTCTATGTGGGAACAATTGGCTTTGGCTGCTGTGGCTCAACGCTACTGGGCTGATAACCAAGTGTCTTGCACTGTGACTTTCGATCCTGAAACCGAAGGCAACCAATTAGGTCATGCTCTTGATGTGTTCCAATACCAACTCAAAGGTGTTTCCTTCTTGCCTCGTTTAGACCATGGTGCTTACCCACAAATGCCTTACGAATCCGTTGATGCCGAAACCTACGAAAACATGAAAGCCGAACTGAGCAAACTCACTTTCGGTCGTATTCGTGGTGAAGAAATTGTGGTAGAAAGATTCTGTGATAATGACGTTTGTGAAATTGATTTCGTAGCCAAACCCTTGGAAGAAAACGAGGACGAAGCCGAAGTTGAACCTACTGTTTAATTACACTTGTTATCATTAACAAGAAGGTATAAATAGTAGTTTGCCACCATAAACTATATGGGTCGCAGTAAATCTCAATTAATCACCAACATGGCTTTCAAGATGATGACGGAAAATCCTGCCACGGCACAAGATGTCTACGCAGCCCTGCGTGAACAAGGTTGTTATTACCTCCCGACAGTTCGTGAAATCACGTTTGCACTTCGCACCGATAAGCGGTTTTTTGAACTCGGAAAGGTGAAAGTAGGCAGTTTAGTCCGTAGTCGTTCACATGATGTATGTTTATGGGGACGAATTGATATTAACTATAATTAACTATAAGTTCCTATCATTTGGACTAACAACAAAATATAAATAGTGGCTTACTATTATATTATCTAATGGACCACGCAGCCTTTGAATTGTCATTAGTCAGTGCCGAGGTAAGATCGGAAGTGGTGCAGGATAGTTGCACTTACGCACAACACCGTTTATCACACCTTAATAATTGCGCTCAGATTCTTATGAGAAAAATGAAGCGACTATTGGAGGCTTAGGTGTGTCCAATGATAAAGAATTAGTAGAGAACTTCGTGATGGAGTTCGCAGACATGATGTCTGGATTTTTAGAAGACTACGAGTCTTACAGTGATTCCTTGGCTCGCATGGAAACCAATGTTGAAGCCCTACATAAAGATATTTCATCCATTACTAAAATTGTAAGAGATGGAAATGGACAACCACCACTGATGACCCGTATGGCTATTCTTGAAGAAAAGGCATCGGCAGACGAGGACACCAAACGCAGATATTGGGAACTACTTCTCACGGCTGCACCCGGTCTTCTTGCCTTCATTTTGGTGATGTGAACACATGATAAATATAGATTTTCATTGGTTAATTCTGGCCTTCATTTTGGTCGGATTATTTTTAGATTGGATTCGGAAAGGTCTTGAAGACAAATTATAAATAGTAGTATCGCCATATATTTTGTATGCCGTATGCAGACCCCGAAAAAAAGCGAGAGTATATGGCTCGCTACAATTCGGAGTATTACGAGAAGAAGCGAGATGACATTATTCCTCGTGTAAATAAAAATAAAAATAAATTACGAAGCGAAAAGAAAGAGTGGTGTTTACACTCTACCACAGGCCAATGTTATTATTGTGCTCAACAAAATCCTGAATATCTTTTAGTGCGTTCCCTTAACCGAGTTTTGTTACCCACCCCGGTTTGTGACCAATCGTGGGAAACTCTCAAGACCCACCCTGAATATTTAGAAATAATTTGCACAGTTTGTGACCGTGATCGGAGACGTAAACCTCCAAAAGTATAAGTAGTCGTTTAACATATTTAATTTCATGGATACAATGATGAGTGTCTGTTGTTTGGCTGCTGCTGTCGGTGGCCTTCATATGGTTATGACTGAAAGCCAACCTGTCTTGGGCATTGATGCTCTTGACTTCCCATTTGTTCAGAAGGCCGTTGGTGTCGTTCTGTTCGTTTGTGGTGCAGGTTGCCTTTTCCGTGGAAACTAAGTGAACAACAGTAATAATTAGTTTTTGCGTAAAGCCAAGTGTCGTCAGACTTGACGATAAATATAAATAGTTGGCTCACAAATATATCTTTATGTCCCTTGATTGTGTATTATTTGATTGCTCTGGAAGTATGGCTGCCACCATGGGCACAGATGGAATACCACCTGCACCCGGAGTGTATCTTGCAGATACCCGAATGCAAAAAGCCTTAGATCTGTTGTATCGTATGCACCAAGAGGGAAAGATTAGTGGTCGCACCCTAATTGTTCCTTTTGATTCTCGGGTTCGTGGTGGCATCACTATGGATCTGCTTTTGAAAATGAGTCGTGAGGAAGTAATGAAACTCTTTGAGCCTATGGGTGGAACAAATATTGAAGAGGCTTTCAAATATTGTGGTTCTTCTAACACCCTTCTTATTACTGATTTCCCAGATGCGGGAGATGTCATGGGTAAGTGTTGCCCCATCGCGTATCTTGAATAAAGTATAAATAGGAAGACGCTACCATATTAGATATGGTCAACATTGTCCGCCAACCTCAAACTTTCTATCGTCGCACAGCCAGTAAAAACGTAGTTCAATGGACTATTTGGCTTGAAGAAGACCAAGGTATTTACACTATCAAGACCTCACACGGTCAAAAAGGTGGTAAAATTATTGAAGATGCCGGAGTTATCATTGTTGATGGAAAAGCCGGACGCACACCTATGGAACAAGCCGTCTTAGAGTTTGATTCTAAAGTGAATAAACACCGAGACCAAGGTTATACTTTCAACACTGACGGAATCAATGTTAATCTTGCTCCCGTTCCTATGTTGGCACAACCCTATGACAAACATGGACATAAAATTAACTTCCCTGCTCTTGCCCAACCTAAACTTGACGGTGTTCGTTGCACTGCCAAGATAGAATCCGATGGTAGCGTTAGTCTACTTTCTCGTAAAGGCAAAGAGTTCCAACTACTCGATCAGATTCGTAAAGCCGTTATTGCTACTGGAATCCCTGAAACCTTTATTTTAGATGGTGAACTTTACTCCGACCAATTAGATTTCCAAAGAGTAGTCGGTTTAGTTCGTAAGAAAACTTACAAGAATCAAGCCGACATTGATGATATGGCTAAAGTTAAATTAAATGTATTTGACGCTATGGATATGAAAAATCCAGATATGCCTTTTATTCAACGGTGGAAGAAGGCAAAATCCTATGTAGATAAGGATACTACTGGCACCCTTACTATGGTTCCTTGTTATCGTGTAGATAATGACAGTCAAATCAATGCTTTGCTATCTAAGTTCCTTGCTGCTGGCGATGAGGGAGTTATGATTCGTAATATCAAATCACCCTACGAACAAGGCAAGCGTTCTTACAATCTTCAAAAGCACAAGGTTTTCCACGATGCTGAATATAAAATTGTTGATGCTTTAGAAGGACAAGGCAACGATATTGGAACTGTTATCTGGATTTGTGAAACTTCTAAAGGTCAAAGATTCAAGTGTCGTCCTAAAGGCACTCAAGCCGAAAGGCGAGATTGGTATCGCAACCGACAAAAGTATTTCGGTAAACTACTGACTGTCAAATATCAAGAATTAACTAATGATGGCATACCCCGGTTTCCTGTTGGTATCGCTATTCGGGACTATGAATGACCCGAAACTTCATATAGTTAAGGAAATAAAGTGTTATTATGGTCTCAAATGATGACATTATTGCCGCCATGCTACAAGAAAAGGCCAAAATTAAGGCTTCTTCCGTAGAACCGCAACTAAAACCCAATATTTCTGATGCCGATATCATCAAAAACCATCTGGCACAAACCAAACCGGGACGAGGCGGTCAAAAAATTGGTGCAGATTCCAAGATGGGTGGACCTAAACCTAAGTTCCTCAAAGAAGCATTTACTGTGAGCGATCCGTGGAATATTCCCGGTCTAAAACAGGCCATGCAGAACGAAACCAAGCGGTAGAAACATATAAGTAGGTAAAAACACTACGATTAGGTATGACTATCTGGGACGAGTTCTTTAGAAACAGCAGTTATAACCGACACTTTATCAACCGAAACAGCCACTATAATAACTGGTATTTGGATTTACTTCGGGAAATGAATGACATGATGAGCGAGGCTCTTGATGAGGCAGTTCCTGTTGAAAAACCCAAGACTAAGTTAGTATCTACTAAGATGGTAAAACGCAACGGCAAGACCTACCGTATTACCGTTGAAGAAATGGTTGACGAAGAATCCACTGATGATGTAAGCGTTGATGTGTCTGAAGATAACGAGAAGTTTGATTCCGACTTTACAGAAGATAACGCTTAAGGTGAATCGTGTGCCATTCAAAGACCCTGAAAAGCGAAAAGCCTATCAGAAGAAGTATCAAAGTAAATACTATCAGCGTAATAGGGAAGAAGTTATTGCTCGTAGTGTAACTAATAAAAAGAAACTTCGTAAGGCCAAACGAGCATGGCTATTGGAACAATTGGGCGGTAAATGTATTAGTTGTGGCTACGAAGGAGCCAATTTACATTGTCATCATACTGATAAATCATACAAACGACCTTGGGGCGATGTCCGAGGAGGCACTCAAGGAGGCAGTGGTATCAGATTTCAAAGAGGAATTACTGACTATCCTTGGGAAGATCTCAAGAAGAAAATCCATACTTTAGAATTGTTATGCGGAAATTGTCACATGGAACACCATGCTGAAGAACGTGAAAACGAGTGACTCACGGGCGCATAAACTATATATAGGAGAAAACTGTTATCTAATGTTAGAGGGAACAGTGGGTTCCCTATGAATGCAATATATAATAGGAAAAAGATACTTATGAAACAAAACAGATTCAAAAATACAATGCTCGCAATTTTAACTGCCCTGATGCTCGCTATGAGCGCAGGTGTCGTAACTGGTGAAGGTTCCGACCCACTTGACCCCTCTGATGGTGGGGCTGACTGGGACGGCGATGGTTTGACTAACAAAGAAGAACAAGATGCCGGAACCAATATGAACAACCCAGATTCTGATGGTGATGGATTACCTGATGGTTGGGAAGTCCGTAATGGACTCAATCCTACTAACGGTGGGGACGGCAACGCTGACCCCGATGGTGATGGATTATCCAACTCTCAAGAATACGCCCGTGGCACAAATCCCAACTCTGCCGATACAGACGGAGATGGTAAGCCAGACGGTAGCGACCCATACCCTAACGACCCTAACGATGGTGAATACTCTGATTCAGATGGCGATGGCATCCCTGATGCTTACGACCCAGATTATCAAGAGTCCCAAGCCGGAAGCGGAAATGGTGGAACTGAAGGTGGCGGTGAGTCAGAAGACCAAGGCGAAGGCCAAGGACAAGGCCAAGGCCAAGGTCAAGGCCAAGGCCAAGGACAAGGGCAAGGCCAAGGACAAGGCCAAGGCCAAGGTCAGGGTCAAGGACAGGGCCAAGGTCAGGGACAGGGACAGGGCCAAGGTCAGGGTCAAGGTCAAGGACAAGGACAAGGCCAAGGCCAAGGACAAGGGCAAGGCCAAGGACAAGGCCAAGGGCAAGGTCAAGGCCAGCAACAAGGTCAAGGACAAAACCAAGGTCAAGGACAGGGCCAAGGCCAGCAAGGACAACAAGGTCAACAAGGCCAGCAAGGACAGCAGGGACAACAAGGACAGGCTGGACAGCAAGGCCAACAATCAGGCCAAGGTCAATCTGGACAACAAGGTCAACAAGGCCAACAAGGGCAACAACAAGACAACGGTCAAGGTCAGCAACAACAGGGTGGTGAACAAGGCGGTCAGCAAGGTCAACAACAACAAGGCAACCAAGGAGGCCAAAACCAAAACGGGCAAAACCAGCAACAGCAAGGTCAAACCCAAAACGGACAACAAGGCCAACAAGGTAACCAGAATGACCAGCAACAAGACCAGCAATTAGATAGCCAAGACCAAAACGGTGATAACGATAATGACGGTGATGGAATCCCTGATGAATTAGATTCTGATGATGACAACGATGGAATCCCAGATGATATTGATGATTCTCCTAATGACCACGATAACGATGGCATTGAAGATGCAGAAGATAACGATGATGACGGAGACGGAATTGATGACCGAGAGGAAGTCAATGATGGCAACCCAAACACCGATATTTATGACCATGATAACGATGGTATCCAAGATCGTTTTGACTTTGACATTGATAACGATGGAATTGACAACCGCAACGACCTGTATGAAAACGGGTCTGATGCCAGCCGAGACCACGACAATGACGGACTTAACGATGGCGTAGACACTGATGATGACAACGATAACATCCTTGACGTGGATGAGGTAGGAGGCTCTTGGGGCAACTACCGCTACGACCACGACAACGACGGTATCTGGGACGCTACCGATACCGATGATGATAACGATGGTCTATCTGATTGGTTTGAAAACAATGATGGTAACGATGCTACAGGTCAATTTGATTCTGATAACGATGGTGTAGAAAACTACGTTGATGATGACGATGACGGTGATGGTATCCCAGACATCTTTGAAAACTGATTTACTAATCGGGGTCACGGGGAAGCCACTGAGCCGTCAGGCTCGGTGGTGACCCTATCCTCGGTGGTTAAAGGTTATATAGTTGACCGACATAACTTAAGTTATGCTACCCTATCACGATTATATTGGTGGTGATGCTCATGCGGGTTTATCGGGTGACTGGAGTTGGAACTACGAAGCCGAACTCAAGAAAAAGGGTTGGCGAGGAGTCTGGGAAAACTTCGCTCGTTTATACTCTTACTGGGCTACCTTTATTATCAACCCCACCTTTAATCGCCCTAAACTCGGTGCTGCCGATGCTACTCTCGCCCTCCAAATGGCTCAAGCCACCTTTCAAGGGTTGTGTAAATTAGGTGTAGCCTACGGTTATCAACGTCGTGATAAACTGCCCGGAGTTCCTATGTTTATGCACTGGTTAACTCAAGTAGGGCGACCTATGGATCGGGAAATCCATAAATGGTATAAACCTTCTTCTGGTGATACTAATAACTGGCGTAATTCTTTTGGTAATCCTCGTAGCCTGCCTCCTGAGTCCTCTTATGTCGTCAATGCTAAACGGTATTTCTCTAATCAAAATCAACCCGATGGACCCTTCTTTATGGGTATTCACACTCGTGGTTACAAAAATGCCCAACTTAATTTTATTAGCCCACCCACTCGTGGCCGAGACCAAGAAGTTATTGTAGAGTATGCTAAATATAAATATCCTCCGTTAGCATGGTTAGACGTGACCCCATACCCCGGCAGTTATCAAACTAACAATTACGGTGTCTCTCACTGGAAGATTCCCGATACTCCCAATAATAAAATGGATTATGCCTCATGGAAAGCCCAATTGCATCAAGTGTCTCGCACTCCTAATCGCACACCCCGATGGAACACTTTAGTGCCGGTTTTAACTACTGCTGATGATTATCTTTATTATTCAGTTGAGCCTCAAGATTTAGCCCTTAAAGGTCGTGGCTCTCAAGGCTATGTTCTCGATCACCATTCTATTAACTATGCTGAAGTTCCGCTAAACTATAAATAGTTGTGATAACTATCTTTAGGTATGACACCATTAGGTTTCGTTGGCGTTGCTGTTATTGTTGGCGGTGGTTATATGGCTATCCGACAACTTCAATCACTTTATTTCAAAGGTTGTCACATTCCTGCCATGTATCTCGTTGGTTCAGTTGGAACTATCGGCTTAGGTCTTTGGGTAATTCGTAACTTTGGCGCAGCAGACGAGGCTACCGAGGAAGAAGCGGAAACTCAGGAGTGATTACCGTGTCTAATTACGCAGAGTTTATGGCTGCACTTAGAGCCGAAAGGCAACACGAATTGCGAGTTTCTCAGGCGCAAGGATTAACGCAGCGTCACCTACCCAAACCTGATACCCGTTTAGTCCCACTCCCACCTCAACCCATGGCTAATTTCTTTCCTACCACACCGGCATGGATTTCTCAAATAGACCATTTCTTATTTACTCCCGAACTGAATGCGGCTATTGATGAACAACGTCGCACCGAACAACAGAAGCAACATCTTTTTGGTGCTGCTCAACGTGTTACCAAAGAACAATTGATTACCAAGCGAGCCATGCGCCGTCTAAATCATATTGATGATACCCGAGGAAAAGTTTGATATAGTAGCGTTGCTTTACTATTATTATGGCCATTCGCCGTCAGGGATATCTCTTTGATTTCCAAGATGTGGGTAATCTACCAATTATCCGTATTGACCAACTTTCAGAGCGTGAGCAATCCGTTTTAGTTGGTCTTAACATCAATGATGGTTTCGGAATCTTAACTAAATCACTTTACACACCTGAAGACCAATTTATTGTGTTAGAATATGTGGGTTCAACCCCCGGTGGTTTTCAAGCCAATGAATTAAAAGGTCGTAATTGGGGTCCCCGAGGTTTCGTTAACATTTTGTTAGATGATACAGGTTATTTCCAAACTTTAGATGGCCGAGACTATGACGGGATTTCAGGTATCGGTGCACCCTTCCCTGTTTCTAAAAACTATCAACCCGCCTACAAATCATTTATTCCTATTGAGATTCCACCGGGAACTTGGTGGGACGTAAGATATATCGCTTATAATCGTGTGGTAGAAATTGATACCACTTTTTCTCCGGGAAGCGCAGACTGTAATGTATACAGTGCTTTTGGCGATGCGAAACCAGTAGCCAACCCTATACCACAGTTGTTTGCTTTATTTGAAGATTATACCGAGAGGACGTGATAATTATGGGACTGTCTTTCGATCTCTCTGTTGAAGAATTACCAGACCAGATTCTGGATAAAGCATGGATGGTTCATGCGTGGCAAGATGGTGCAGGAGTTCCCATTGGTTATGGTGGTGCCAGAGCAGACCAACCCAATGAAAGTGCTTTAATTATGGGCACTGGAACTATGGATATGGTTTCTGCTGCTCGTTGGGCAGGATTGATGCCTGTCCCCGGTTCTTGGGTCATAAATAAAATTATGTGTGCTAACGGCGTAGTGTTTGTGTGTGGAAATTACCGTTGTCACTACCGAGGCCAAGAATGGAGTGGTGTAGGTTTTGATAGTTTACCGTGGCTTTCGTGGAAACCCAGCACTATTGACCCTTCTTTTGATAATGCTACCTTTTTAGATGGTTTCTTTGCAGCGTGTAAATATGATGAACTGACTAATCCCTATGCTTGGCATATTCTTCCCACACGTTCTCAAATTGAATTACCTGAAGCACAGTTGGCTACAAATGACCCATATATCCTCCTACCACCCGTATCAGCAGGTGAACAAACCAATCAACAAGGAGGTTTAATGGATATGTGTATTGACCCCCGAACTTTCAGTCCATACCAGCGTTTAGGAACACCGGCTGAAATCCCTGAAGTCGCAGGCTCACCACAACCTGTAATTATTTCTACTGTGGGCTACATACCGTGTCAAGGATACGGCACTATTGTCCATAACAGCACCAATGTTACCGATGGTTACAAATGGTCTATTTACTCTAATCAAGATTTTATTCCTATCATGTATACCTTTGTGGTTAATATTTTTCAAGACGAATATAGTGGCAAAGATTCTGCTGACCCCACTAAAATGATCAGCCCACAATATATCAATTCACAAGTTTTGAGTTTTGGTTTGGGTGGAAATGAGAGTGGAGACATTGATGCATTATGTAATGTTAATTGGATGATTGGAACTGAAATCGCCCCACTTTTTAATCCCAATTATCCTTATGGTTATTCTCAAGTAGACCAATGTGGTTCTGCTCTGGCCACCCAAGGCGCATTTTCTGGTCTTGCTAATGCTCGTAATTTTCTTCAAGAAATCGCTAACGTAACTACTAATGTAGGACAAGTTTACGCCACTATTGCTGGACGTTATGGTTCTTTACAAATATTTCCCTTTGAACAAATTACATATCGTGCCCACCAAATTGGCGTTACTCAATCACAGTTTTCAGGTAGTCCTTATTATCCTACTCGTGATACCACCACTGTTTTTGACTACACTAATGAATGCCCACGACAAGCCCAAACCTTTCCTTTCTGTCCTACACCTATGGCTGGAACATTTGCCATTAGAAAATCAGCCGAAATGTGTTTTGGAACTCCTAACTATGTAGCGTGTCATTCTCGTATTCAAACTATGGGAATGGGCGGCGCACAAAACCCACAATCTGGACGCAACGAGTTTAATCCTAAACCTAATTATTGGAACCCACTTTATCAGAATATTGATGAGTTCCAATACACTTATGCCAACACCGATGCCGAACTCTGGAGACATGGATTTATTCCCCGGCAACTCACAGGAATTGTTTCTTCTTTCAATACACAGGCCAATGCTTCTTCATTTGGGTCATTCGGACTGGGTTTATACTATCCCACCTATGAATTGAGTGCTTTTGAGGGTGCTGCTTATTGGCCGAGTATAAAAGAACTAATTGGAAGTGGACTTATTAGTTTTAATCAAGAATTGTTTAACAACGCACCCTCTCCGATTAGTTACTTGATTATTACGGGTAACGTTTTAGAAGATGTTACTACCAATCCAGCCCAATCTTTGGCTGCTAAAGAATCTGGTGGTAAACCTATTTACTCTCCGTTGTGTGTAGTGGCTAACATGGGACAATGCACAGCCATAGAAGAAGGGGGCACAACAGCCACCAAAGCCCCAGATAAAAATATTTGGTATGATCCCAACGAAGTTTCAGGTTTTAAGATTTTGAACTTCAGTAATAATCAATTTTTCAAATGTTTAACTCGTCGTAACATTAGTATAGAAAATGTTACCACAGAAAACGCTTGTGACTTGAATGTGGCACCTACTAATACTTCTTTAGATAATGCTACTTTTGTGAAGCCATTACCAGTTGTCAGGGCCAACTACCCTTCCGTAGATAATCAAGTTTTTAACGTGGCCTTACTACTTCAGAGTAATGAGTTAGTGGGTGGAACCAATGAAAAACGAGCCGAGATTTATGTCTGTCAACCGTGGATAGTAACGGATTCCTTTTCAGGTTTGCCTTTTGATACTCAAGCCATTATTCCCTACCTAACATGGTATGGTTATGCAGAGTCAGTAATTGGTCAGAGACTGGCACCCGGTTTCAATTGTTCACCGAACAGAGACGATGCCAATTTTTCTTCAGATGGTTATTTAGATGCTGCTATTCTGCCTTCGGAATGGATTTACACTCAAACCCAAGGCATTCCCTTGACTACTGGCGATGTGGAACAACAAAATGAATGTTTTCATAAATATATTGAACCCACTCTTTATCAATATGGACAACCAACAGGTTTAGGACAAGTTCTGTTAGGTTATTGGGACAATCGTCCGAAAGTTGCTGGTTGGAAATGGATGGGCGTAGGTTCGCCAGACCCTATTGGTGATATTAAGGGACCTACCGTTCACGTTATGGACCCCGGCAATATAAATCTACTTGTAGATCCCAACGTTAATGGTTTCAGTCCGAATGTAGCCGATGTTAGGTGGGGTGGTGTTTACCGATTAGGAACTCCTTATCTCGGGGCTTTTACCATAGATGGTGGAAAAACTAATGGCTCTCCAGATATTTATGATTTCTGGGATACCCGTTATGCTGCTGGTGCCCAAGTAAATAATCAGATTCCTCAACAATATTATAGTTTCCCAACTACTACGATGACTAAAGTTGGTCCTGCCACCGTTCCTAACCTCTGGACATCGGGCGCACTTGAATACAATGTTACCATCAATGGTGTAGATTTAGGTCAAAATGGAGTTCTTCCTCCGGCTGCTACCTTACCCCCGGGAAATACTTTTTATACCTCTCTTGATACTTTAGTTACGGCTCTTAATCAATGGTTAGATGCCTATCGTAGTGCAGGCAACCCTTGGGACTTACCATACAGCCCCTTCCCAATTGCTGGTGTGCAAGACCCTAATGGTTTGAAAGATTTAACTTGGTATAAGACCAGTGATGGTGAAGCCCTTTACATCAGAAAAGACCCCGAAGGTGGTTTCAACACTGTTTTAGGACCCTTTTTCATTCGCCATAATACCGGACCTTTTGGTAATGATTATTATCCTTGGAATGCTCAAGCAGGCGAACCATGGGATTATGTCTACTTTGGTTCAACCTCCGCTTTAGGAGATAACTTTGGTGGCTCATGGGGTTGTGCTGCCGTAGTTGAAACTCCTGCTTACAGCAACCTTGAGTTCAATGTTAAACAATATGGAAACACTATCAATAAAATCTGCCCCGGTGGGGCTTCTACTACCCGCCGCCCCGTGTGTGCAGACTTTGACTTAGATCGTGCTCAATGGATGATTACTTTGGCTGATAATGATAAAGCCGTGTCAGAACAAGGAAATGGTTTTGCAGCCATTTCTATTACTCCTGCCTTTGATGAATACTTAGACCAAACTCGTAACTTTACTAACCTCCCCGATTTCTACAATTTGGCCATCAATGCTTATGCCACTACTGCCGATAAAATCTTTGCTTCCAGTTTATGGGCTGCTCGTCAAGGAAGTCCCAACTTAGATGGTTTAGTTTGGATTGGTGTAGCCGAGTATAATACTACCCATACTTATCCAACTCCCACAGGTATCCAAGATACCTCTACCAGTTATCTTTGGGCTAACTGGTGGTGCGACCCAATTATATACGATGCTGAATATCAGTTTACACCTAATTTACAAAACAACCCTCCTGTCTTACCACAAGACACTAACTGGTTCCCATACGACCCACCATTTAATCTCCCAATCGGACAGCCATTTTGTTATACTGCTAACAAAGCCTATGCTATCCGAGGAACCACAGGTAGAAAAGTTCAAGTTTGGCTTAACTATGTCCTGTATGATGGTATTGATTCTATCGTAGCCGTAGAAGTTCAAAATCTCGGACTCCGAGTTACTCCTGAAAATGTAGAGTGGTATAAACGTAAAATCATGGGTCAAGATACTGCAGAAATGACTTTAGAAGATATTGAAAGATGGATGGCAGCCCAACGAGCCGAATATCAAGATATTATGAAACTACGCAGCCGTGATTTACGCATGAGGAAACGTCGTGAAGAAGCAGGTAGCCTGAAACCGAGTGCTACTGAACCTCTGGAAGAACAGTTAGCCGGTGATTTCTATGCCTTAGACGAAGAATCCATAGAAGAATTACTTCCACAACTTCGTAATTTACCACCTAACCCAGATACTGATGAATTGATGGATGTTGACGCTTTCGGGAATGTTATGTCTGGAGATATCCAGAAAACGGAAGAAAAACGCCGTAATTCGGAAAATTAGTGATGCAGGAAGGGCTAAAGCATATATAGCGGTAAAACCAATACCTTCTTGGGAGGGTAAAATGGATAAAAGCCGAGACTTCAGAATCCCCATAAGCCGCACAAGTTCCGTTATCGCAACCGTTGAGATGGATCCCGGAACCCGAGTAGAAAAAATAATTATACATCCGTTAGATAATTTTAATACTGCCGATTATGTGCTGTTGAAAATTACCTGTGGTAAGATTACCGTTTATTCTGGTGAACTGGTGTCATCAGGTATGGTTATTACTCCCGAAGCACCCTTTTTCCCGAAAGAAGACCTCACTATTTCTTTAGAATGTTTATCATTGTGGGAATCTATTATGAGTGGCATCACTTCTACTAATGAAACCGAAATGCTTTATTGTCAATTCAGTATCGTTACCGAAAAGCAAGAAGTCATTGAAATTGTCATAGATGACTTGTCAGAAGAGGAGTTTTCCCCGGATTTCTTGGAAGAGTGGGCTTAAGAAGATATAAATACCAGTGGTAACTACTGTTATCTATGACGAAGTTACTGTTAGTAACTGGAAAAGGAGGCGTTGGTAAATCTACGACTTCTGCTTCTTTGGCACACTACTATGCAGGCCAAGGCTTGAAAACTATACTTATTTCCAGCGATCCGGCTCACAGCACTGACGATACTGTAGGTGTTAAAATTGGTTCTGCCCCTCAAGAGATTGCTACTAATCTTTGGGCTATGAATATTGATGCTACCAAAGCCGTTTCAGGCCGAGTCACCAAAGTAAAAGAAGCCTTTGCTTCTATGTTTAGCAATCTGTTTCCCAATATGGATACTGATGTCGTTTCTATGTCAGCACTCCCCGGTTTAGACGAGTGGGGTGCTTGTGAGATTTTAGGAGATTTAATGCGAGGCGAAGAATACGATTTAATCGTTTTTGATACCGCACCAACTGGACATACTTTGAAAGCCCTAACTGCACCCGATAACATCAAGGAAATGTTGCTTAAGATTCGGCGTATGAAAAAGAAAATTGCAGGCAAACTTCTCAAGGGAATTGTTTTCAAAGGTAGTGATACCGATGAGTTAGAAGAACTCTTGGCTACTTCTTGTGATGAGTTAGATGAACTTAAAGCCTTTCTGCAAGACGAAGAACGAACTAAAATTATGTTAGTTTCCATTCCTACTGAAGCCGGTTTCATGGAGTTTTATCGCACCATTAATTTTTTGAAATCTATTGACCTTCCCGCAGATACACTTATTGTAAATCATATCGTTCCCGACATGGGGCCTCACTTTGAGGCTCGTGGTGATAATCCTGCTGTGGCTATGGTGTGGTCTGAACATCAAAACCAAAAACAGTGGATTCATAATTATCAAAAAGTATGCCAAGAACATGAAGTTAAAGTTATTGGAGTTACTCGCTTGCCCTACGAACCTAAAGGACTTGGTGACACAGGACATCTCAAAGATTTCGCAGATTTAATTATAGGAACAAACAAAATGGAATTACCGGGTGAGTAAAATGGATGATCTGACAATTATTTGGTTACTAATGATAGTGTTCATGGTGCATGGCTTTGCTAATATGTATTTTGTTCGCTGGGTTTTATGGCGCAACGAACAACTCAGTAAATTATTAGTGTGGTATCATGAAACGTTAGGACGTAATCAAGAAGAAGAATAAGCGTTAAATATAAATAGTTGGGTAGTGTTATTTACCTTATGGGCTTTGTCGTAAACAACTCATTTGGAAAGTTTCAAGCAGAGGCAGATATTCCTTTGCCATCATTTAGTGCAGAAAGTTTGATGTCTCTACCGTCAAAACAATTCGGTGCTGCTACCGTAGACGCTGATAACGTAACTAACTATGAAGATGACCACTGGTCTAAGTTTACAATTGATTCTTCTGCTAACACAACTAACAGTGATGGTCTTATTCGCACTCGATCCGATAAAGGATTCCACTTTACTAATGATGATGATTCTGGAAAAACCCTGAAAATTAAACTTCATAACGCTGATAAAACACTTTCTGAAGTTTTTACTCTCAACCCCGGCGATAGCATCCAACGTGATGGCGGTTATTCTACTGTGGTTTATGTTCCCGAAGGAGGAACTGTAGACGTAGATGGTGTTGTCACTGCTATTCCATGGATGGATGGTTGGAGATCCTCTGCATCAGGCGCAACCGCAGATAATGGAGACCGAAAGTTTTCCTACAATACCACCGCAGGCACACATGGTTATTTTATTGAAGTTCTACCTTCTGCTGAATACGTTGTTCCAAACGCTGGCAACGGCGGAAACGGTGGTAACGGTGGTAATGGCGGTAACGGCGGCAACGGTGGCGACGATGATGATACCGAAGAAGACGACACCAACTACCTCCTTTATGGCGGTATCGCTGCTCTCGTAGTTGTTGGCGGTATTTTTGCTTCCAAGATGCTTAAGAAGTAATCCTCAAACTATATAAGGGAGATTGTCTCTTAGACGTAGTTATGGAGAATCCTACAGTTTTAACTTTTGACTGGGACGATGTATCCATAGATAATAAGACCGTCCAACGGGCTTTGAGCCAATTGGCCGAATCATTCGGACCCGAAAGGGTCTGGTATCGTGTTTCTTCAAGCGGCCAAGGACTTCATGTCCTTGTGGGCGAGTTAGATGATTCTCATCAACTCCAGCCCCTTGCCGTAGAATACGATACTGCTTGGTCTTGGCGAACTCACTTTTTCAATGACCCTTTCAAATTAGAATGTGGTGGCAGATTGCGTTCTGATAACGAGCGACAAGCCCATGGGTTTCCAATCGGTAGACTCTTTTCTCACAAAGACGACCAAACCGCAGGGCCATGGCAATACTGGAACGAGGTGAATCCACTATGAGTGAATGCGTTATGTGTAGCCAAGAAATAAAAACTAATAAACCTGTAGTTATTTTCACCGATACTTTGTTTAATCCTAACGGCAGATGGAGTGAACATCTTAATCGTGATACTCTTTGTTCCGTAGAGTGTCTGATCGAATTATTACAAGATGACGAAGGAAACTGGTTATCTGACGAAGGTAGCGTTGAGACCGAAGATGGTGCTCAATGCAGTTGCTGTGATTCTCATTTTGATATGGGACATCAAATCACATTAGGCTGGCATAAAACTAAATCTGCTCGCTGGCATAAAGTCGTGACTACTCGTAGTTATTGTGGTCATGCTTGTTTAACCCAAGACCTTGACAACACCGATTCTCCTGTTCACATGAGTATTGGCACCAAACCCCGGAAAAAATCTAAAAAGAGGCGTAAGAAATGAATCGCATTGAAGAAGATGCTTTGCGAAAATTATTTCAGTATCAAATTGATTTAGGTTATTTATACTTCGTAGAAGGCGACCCTGTGACCGATCCTGACCAATTGATTTCTGCTATTAAGTCCAATCGTAAAATTATTTCAGTATCACCGAGCGAAGAAAAGATATAAATAGGTTGTCTACCACATGGTTTACCATGTCCGAAACACGGTATTGGGAAAGAGTTGGATTTAGAGTGACTAAACCACAGGCTTTAGAAATGGTTGAAAAGATGAAAGAAGGCGTAACTGGTAAAGTTATGGACGAAGACATTGAAGAATATGTTAACGTAGATGCTACTGATTATCTTACTGCCGAAGAAGAAGTAGAGGCTCTTTTTGATGCCGAGGACGACGAGCGCACTGTTGATGATGACAATGCTGCTATTCTTGCTCTCATGGAGTTTGAAACTCAACGCAAGCAATATATCAAGGACAAAGTAGCCGAAGGTATGGAACTGGCTGATGCTAAGTTGGCTTATGATGCTGACAAGGCTGACATGGTTAGACTTGCTTTGGGACTCCCAGAACCAGAAGAAGATGAAGAGGAGTGACCTCTTCATGACCTCTGATGATGCTAACGAGGAGAAGAAAACTCCCGAAAAGAAAAAGCGAGACACTCGTCCGCTTCCTTTAACCGAGTCGTTAGTGTTTGACATTGTAGATTATTTGTTAGCCAACGAAGGCTACGGGTTTTCTACTGAAATCTCTGAAAAGATGGTGCAACTTAAACCTCGTCGTTACACTTCCCGAGAAGTTATCGGTGTGCTTCGCAACCGACCTATGTTTAAACACGCTCAATCTAAAGATCGCAGAGGCGGAATTAGATGGCGTTTAGACCTTTTAGCATTGGTAAAGTATTTGGATAGTAAAAACTTTGTCAATCGTGCTGAAGAACGAGGTGTCTTTGACCGTTTGCGAGAATTAAAATGGCGACAGATTGTTATGACTATCACTGCTTTACAAGAACTCATTGGTAAAATGGAAGATGGTGAAGAACCTGATAATGATACTTTAGATAAAGCCTATGAATCTCTGGCTACCGTATGGTCATAATCGGATAGGTGATTCGGATTCCTGTCCCATTTGGTCCGAAAGGTATAAGTAGTAGAACCGTCCCATATGTGGTATGCCCTACTTTATCCGCCGATATCAAAAAGGGGTCAAAAACTCAGGATGTCAAGATGTCATCGTTTCTGAAACAAAAATCCCATTGGAAACCTTCGTTAACTTGGCTCATGCTACTGGACCCGGTAAATATCTTTTGGGAGAGCGTGGAAAAGGAATCCGTGGATTCCGTAAAATCACTGATTGTATCGTAGAGGAGGAAGAAACACCTATGTTTGAAAATACTTATCATAGTTTCGCTGCTGAAGATTCTATTGCTGTTAAGCGTAATCTTCGTTTGAGTGAAATGTCTGACGCTGACCTTTCTGACTTAATGCACACTATGGAAACTGCTGAAATCAAATCTGATGCCGAGTTTACCAAGTTTAGAAAAGATATGTCTGCCCTTCACCGTGAAGTCCGCCGACGTATGCAATCCCGTTCACCACTTGAACATTCCGAATCCAAGGCTGCTGAAAATGCTTTCACAGGTAGTGCAGTTAAGGATATGCCAGTGGCTTCCGCTATGTTTGGTGTTTCACCATGGACCAGTGGGGCAATTGGTGTCGTTGTTGGAGGTCTGGCTGGGGCTATTGGAACCTCTATGTATTACAAGGGTAAAATTGATTCCCTCGGTGCAGAAATTGATAATATCGGAACTAAATTAGCAGAAGCCGAAATTGCGATTAAGAGGGCTGAAGAAACTCGTCAAAAAGAAAAAGCCGTCAAGAAGGCTGAAGCCGACTTTGACCGCAATAAGTTCTTTGATGCAGAATTACTTCGTAACTATCAAAACCGTAATCAGCCCCAATATTGAGGTGATTAACTTTGGAAAGTTTGGATCTAAAAGGTATGCAAACCATGTTAAAGAGTTATCGTCGTTTACTGGAAAAAGAACGTCAGCACAATCTTTTAGTTCAATTTGATTCCTTTATGGAACAAATCGGTGTTTCCGACCCTGAAGATTCAGAACAATATTTTGATAACTTTATGTCTATGTTAAAAGTATTAGAAGATAAAGATATTTCTGCCCAAGATAAAATGAAGTCAGCCGTAGAATCTGATTTCTTTCATCAAATTATGTCAGTTAAAACCAGTTTCCGAGAACGAGAAATGCGTAAACTAACTCACCAACTTTGTGATTTCATAGATAAATCTGCTTCTAATTCTGTAGATGACGATTCCTTTTTACAATCTATCTTGGCTAATTCGTTACGCCAAGCGGCAGATGCTATTGAATCTTCTATTCGTGAACAACGCAGTGAAGGACAAACTATGAATGAAGTTTGGATTGATGCACTCAAGGTTGGCTTTGATATGGCAGTTAACCGACACCACAAGATATAAATACAAGAAACAACGATGGGATATTATGGCCGAGGATAATCCCTTTGATCATCTCATTCAGAGAGACGAATTAGATGAAGTAGAGCGTTTGTTGGCTCAAGAGCGCAAAGCACCTAAACTCACTTCAAAAGCAAAGAAAGAAAAGCAAAAATCTTTGATGGAAATGCTGGTTGGTAGTAACAATCAAGCAGACTTGGCTCGTAAGTTTAATGTAGACCCAGATATGTCTGATAAGGTCTTAGTTCCTGTTCTCAATTTCTTAGATAAATATGGTGTAGGCGACAGTATTGCTGGTAGCCCTACTGCTCAAACCGCCGGTAGTCTCATTGAGTTTCTAACTGATGTTACTCCAGTAGTCCGAAATGCTATGGAATATTTCGCTGGCAAACAGAAAGAGTTATCAGACGAAGACCGTGATTTCCTTAATCAAATTAAAGAAGCACAATCCACTGGCGACATGGGATTATTCATTGGAGAAACCATGGAACCCATTGGTGAAGAAGTAGCCCCTGAACCCGAAGTTCAACAAACTGTTCCCAAACCCCGGGCAACTAATGAAGGTATCCCTTTGGAAAGAGATATTTTTACTCAAGGTGTAGACTGGGAAGAAGCCATGGGTATTCAACCCAGTAAAGAAGAAGAATACAATGCTGAAGTCCATAATACATTTATGACTGTAGGTTTGGAACGCTTGGCTGCTGAGTCTGGTATGACTTTAGACCAAATCAAGGGCAGCGATCGCCAGTTGAAAACTAATAACTTTGGACGCACATCTAACGCTATTGATTATACTAAAGGTGACGGCATTTCTTTAGATTTGGGATTAGAGAAAATCAACGAAGCCATGAAAATGGAAAAACAGAAGATTTCTCATACCAGTAAAGTAACTTTCAAAGATTCTGACAAGATGCCTGTGCCTCGTAACTTAGAAGGCGATACTAATCCAATGAATGACGGAGAACGATTGACTCCATCTTTTACTGGCTATCTTGAACCCATTGACTTAACACCTGTAGAAAATATCCCTGATGAAGTTCCAGAATCACCATGGCGAACCGAAGAGTTTAACCCTGATGATTTTGACGAAGTAGTTTCTTATCCAACCCCTGCTGAACCAGTAGAGGAACCCGAAATCATTGAGGAAGGAGTCGTGGAGAATGATGTCGGAGAAGAAGAGTGAAGAGATAAACCCTGTGTGGGCAAGGTTTTGTCAGGTTCAAATTGAAGGCTGGCTGGACTGGATTACCAGCATTCATGTCAACTCTTATTTAGAAATGGCAGATAGATTTATCGCTATCAACCCTTTCTATGTTCCCAATACCGAGGAAGATCGCACACCTTTGTTTGACCAACTTATGGTTAATGAAGAGTTTTTATCCTCTTTGTCAGATACAGGTTTATCTGTCTGGGCCAACTCCAGTTTTAGAGATTTTTTAGTGGCCCTGCAACCCTATGGTAGAGTAGATAAACAATTACAATATGTAATTGATTTCTTTGAAACTCATGTAGCATGGTTTTCTCGTGTTTATCAGTTTGTCAGAGCCTCTGCAATCATGGGACTAAGGGAAGAAGGGCGACAAATATAACTATAACCCTAAACTATAAATAGTTGGGAGAGGCATTCATAACTATGCCTGTCCTTACTGAGAAGCAGTGTGATACTATCATTCGCTATCTTCAGACAGAGGCTTTCAAAGATAATGTTCTTAGAGGTCCTTTTATTGATGATATTGTAGATTTACTTAATGACAACGGATATACTATTCCTGTTTCCAGCCGTGGAAAAGTTCTGTTGGGAACTTCTGGTAACACACAACGATACGCTCAACTCAAGTCTGATAAAGTTACTTTAGCACAAGCAGACCAAGATTCTGTAGACCTTGGTTTTACTAATTTGCTTGAGCGTGATGACTATACTCGTAACATTCAAGTCACTGGAAAAGCGACCACTGGAACACAAAAGACTACCAAAACCACACCTGCTGGTGTAACTCCACCATCTCGTGCTCTTAACGCTACCTTTTTCGATCACAACGGTCAAATGGCTGCTAACATTTTAGAAATTGCTAATTCTGGTTCACCCACTGCCAGTTGGATTGCCTCGGCTAAGAAAGTCGCTGCTGGAACTAATTATAGAACTGAGTTCCCTATCAGTGTTGGACCCACTTATGTTCAAGGTGACCGAGGTATCAACCAAGCCCTACAAGGAACTGCTGGTTCTACTCCAGCCAATGTAGTCACACCTGCACCAGCCCCTACACCCCCTCCCGCACCCACCCCCGAAACTGAAGAAACTGTTGAAGAGGTTACCGAGGAGGTTGTAGAAGAAGAACCTGAACCCACTGTTGTCGTAGCCGAAGGCGAAACTTCTATGAATGACAACCTTACTGCTAAAGCACAAAAAGGATTTGATACTGCTGCTAAAGATAACCGTCGTTTGTCAATCCCTAAGTGGGAAGAACGAGATAAAACTACCAGTGGTATGTATCCTTATCCTCTAAAAGAACAACCAATTTATTTCGTTCTCAATCCTTCACCTGATGACGGTGCCCTGCAAATTACTAATATGTATGCTGACCCAGATAATTGGGATGCTGACCCTAATGCACCTGCTCACACCACTGACCAAGGTGTTTTGATTATTCAAGAAGGTAAGAAAGTCAAGTTTACTACTATGTCCAACCTCAAGGGTAATGGCATGGCAGAAAACCTCACTTCTGATAATGTTTCCAATTTTACTCTTAAGTGGTCACGCCCCGGCAGTGGTGAAAAGATTGAACTCTTTGAAGCCCAAAATAAAAATGGAGCCGTTATCTTTAAGGTTATTGATGGCACTATTACTGAATTAGTTTCTAACAGAGCCACTATTGCTACCTCTACCAATGCTCTTTTGTCTACTGACCAAACCGTAAACCTCAGTGAAAATGTATTACAAATTATGGTTTCCCCAACTGGAGCCGATTTAGTTAGTGCGACTGATTTTGGTTTCCCTACCAACGGTGAATGGACCGAAAATATGGCTCAATGGTTTGCTGGAGATGGAAAAGATGCTCTTATTTTCAACTATTCTACTAAGGTTGATACCAAGGCTACAGTAGATGTTTACGAACAAGAAATCGCTGACTTTGATGGCACTACTATTCCTGCCGACGATCTGTTGGCCAGAGTTGCAGGACAAGTGGACCAAACTATGGACGTGCAAAATAAATATATTAAGGTCTTTTTGAATCTTGATTATGCTGGTGCTCGCACCAGTGATTTGTTTAGTGGCCGTATCCAAGATTCTGAAAGTAGAATTATTGCTTTGATTTTCCCGGGCGACCAGATTGATTTAGACCTTGAAGGAGTCAACTCCGAACTTGGCCTCACTGACCAACTTGACAAAGTTATGGCTCTCAAAGAAGTAAAAACCAGCACCCCTGTTCCTGTTATGGATAGTGATGGCAACTCTTTAGGTTATGATTCTTGCAGTGATGCTACTCTTACCTTTGAACACAATGGTAAAACTAAAGTTATACAGATACCCAATGCCGATGGTGAACTCATGGCTTATGACAAAAACGGTGACACTATCAAGGGTCAAGTAGATTCTATTGAAGTTCACTCTGGAAACGCTGCTGCTATGTATGAAACTCAAAAGATGATTCGTCGTAGCAATCGTATGTCACCTTCTTTCAACCTTCCAAATCCCTCTGCTTCTGACCAAAATGCTACCGCTTCTGTTGCTTTCCGTATCGGTCGTAAATACTATGTTATTGGTCGTCGTGAAGGAAAACCAGTTCTCATTGAACTCGATCTTAACTATCAACAGGAGGCTCAATAATGACCGAAGAATATTTTAATGCTGATGAAGATGAAGAAGAAGTTGAAGAACTTCAACCCTTGGATATTGAAGACATGGAAGAATTAATGGAAGAAATGGATATTGAAGTTTCTGATGTTCCTTCCGAACCCGATGTTGAGGAACTCATGGAAAATATTGAAGATTTTTCTCAAGATGAGTCGTTCTTTGAGGAATTAGACGATACTGAAGAAGTCATCGCTGAAATCCCTGATAGTCCTCAACCTATGAACAACTTAGGTGTTGATGAAGAAGAAGTAGATGCTATTAAAATGGCTATGGAAGGCGACTATTTGGCTGCTGTTCTATCAGATGACGAACTCAAAGGATTACTACCTAATGAAGTAGTAACTCCTATTTTCGTTCCCGAAGGCGATAAGGTCAAATTAGATGCTACTCAACTTGCTCTCCAAAATCTGGAATCCATCATTGGTGATAAGGCTACTAACTTGATTGCTCGTATCGCTAAAGAACGAGGTGGATTGTCAGATGTTGTTTCTATTACTCCTTTAACTGATGTGGCTCGCATTGATATTTTGGACGATCGTGATGGACGACCAAGATTTATTCAATTATCTGACATTAATGGTGCCGATATTACTGCTAACTTAGGACTTCCACTCAACCAAGATAACGAGGTTGAAGTGCAACAAGTTCTGGATAACTCGGTGTTTACTAACTTAGAACACGATTCCATTAACCGATACAAGGCAGATGGCATGGGTGCTTCTCTTATGGGTGCACTCAAGGAGTTCCAAAATCTTATTGGTGAAAAGGAACGCCGACAAAAACGTGTTGATTTGCTGAAGTGGATGCGAACTCTTATCTTTAAACTCAATGATGTTTTCGGGTTTGACGATTACAAGCAACTGGAAGCCTTGATTGCAGCATGGTTGATGAAGAACTCCACCTGTCGGTTGTCAGGTATCCCCGGAACTGGAAAGACCACAGTTATTGAATGTGCTTCTACTCTCTTGGCTAACTCCTATGGTTATCACACTTCTAAAACCTATTCGGCTGGTGAACAATATTTAACCAATTTAGGTAATTCCGTTGATAAGCGTAACTTCTTTGCTGATAACTCCAGTAGTGATAACATTTATCAACCCTTGATTTTTGAGAAGGGTATGTATTATGATATTAACTATAACCAAAAGTCTTATGCTGATACTGCCAACGTTTGGGAAACATGGAGATTTACTTCTTGGTCTGCACCTGCATTGACCGCAGGAAATAATTTTAATTATTCTGCTCCACAACGCAGTGGTTCTTATCTCTACAACTTTAAGTTCCTTCGCAACCAAGAAGAAGAAACCACTAACCATCGTGGAGATATGTTGTTCCCACCAGTAGATTCTAAGAAAGATGTTACTATTGAAACTTATCGTAACCTCTTACAGAATTGTTGGGAAGTTCGTGTTCCAAAAGATTTTGATATTGGAATCTGGAATGATATGGGAACTAACTCCTATGCCGACCACCCTAATTGGGATCCGACCTCTACTAAATATGAGGAATGTGAAAAAGAAATCTATGTTAAACCTATTAAGATTTTAGATGGCCAAGGTCAGTTTATTGCCTTTGAACAAGGAACCAAACCCAAATACGGACCTTTTGAAATGTCCCTTCGTAACGCTAAAGTAAACTCCTCTTTCTATGGTCAAATCTTGGGTAGCATTCCCGAAGAGGCTCGTAAGCAACTTATTTTTGCTACCGAAATGGATGGTATCTACACTGATGCTGGTCGTAATGAAGGATATTGGCTTCGTGAAATGATGTGCCACTTCTTGCGTGATATTCGTGCTACTGCCAAAGGTGGTATTGATGCTATTGGTATGGAAATGCTCGGTGAAATCGGTGTGGCTAAATTAGATTACGATAAGCGACCTGATGAAGTTCTTTACGGTCTGGAAATCCAGAGTGTTGAAGAAACCTCTGCTATCACTGGTGCCACTACTAACACTTTCGTGTTTGAACCAGAACCTAAACCTATTGTTACTCAACCTATTAAGTTCTTCAACGAAGCCAACCGTTCTCAATCTGGTGTAGAAGACGCAATTCTGGGTCTAATCGCTGAAAGAAAGGTAGAATATCGTGGTAAAGTTTTCAACTCACCACCTTTCGTTGCTTGGATGGATACCAACCCTCACCAAAAAGGAAACGATTTGGCGTTTACCGACCGTATTGATATGGAACTACTCTTCCGTTCAGTCGGACTTGGTGGCCGTTATGACCAACTTATGGGTAAATACGGTGGCGGAGGCAGTGGTGAACCACAACTTCGTATCGTTCAAGAATTGACTCAAAACAACCGTAAAACTCTCGTGCCTATGCGTATTGATGACTTAATGAAGGTGTGGACAACAGTAGGTGAACTTGGATTCACACCCCCGGGATCTTCTTACAACGGTCTGCGTGATATCGGTATGATTTCTATGCTGTTCTCCCAGCGTTTCGCTAAGCGACCTACCTCTATTGCTGCTGGAAACGATGAGTTAGAATACAGTTTCGCTACAGGTATCGGTAATATTCATGAATCTCCACTTTTGGATTATTCTATTACTACTAACACTGAAACTTCTGGAGAATCCACCACAACACCCCTGATTGGAGCCGAAGATGCTGACTCAATTCTATCTTTCGGTGATTTCGGAACTTCTGATGACTTGTCTCACGTTCCGTCAGCCTTTACTCGTGTTCTTGGTTTCCGTTTCACTAACTCTATTGTTAAATTGGCTCAAGCCTTCTCTTTCCTTCGTGGAAAAGAATATGTTGGTCGTCAAGATATTCTGGACGCTGTTCCTTATTGTTTGGCACATCGTTTGGGTCGTGCTAAGGCTGGTGCTCTTGACCTGCAAGGTAACAACAAAGGTTTGGACGGTTCACAAATTAAATATGTTAACGAGCAAGAGTTCTTGCGTGAAGTTCTGGTTCGTGGATACATTCAAAACAAGGGTGTTACCACAGGTGTAGGTCAAGAAGGACAAAATCTATTGGACAACTTCGATCTGTTCTACCAACGTTGTCGTGATGTCTTGGCTTCCGTGCCATCAGTTTGGCAATACGAGCGAGATGTCTTGCTTCCACTTCACCAAGAAATTAAGGATTCCAGTGAATCTTCACTTTCAGAAATCACTCCAGTTCACTGGCACATTTCTACCATGGTTATGGAAGAAGAACGTATGGCTACTAACAACCCCGGTTCCACTAACAAACCACAACGTAGTTATACTGTAGAAGATGCAGGCGTAGATGGTAGTTCTCGCCAATTAGGAGATTATAACTCTATGTATTCCTACTTCCAAAACCTAATTTTGGACCCAACAGGTAGTGATAAAGAACCAATTCTCTTTGATTACTTCCGAGTTCGTGGTATCATCGCTCGTGATGTAAACTTATTTACTAATGACCGTCACCGACTCTTGCAGATGTTGGATTCTGAAATGCGCTCTATTTCTGGTTCTTCAGTCTTAGATTCTGAAGTCAATGAAGTTTCTGGCTGTGTTACTGGTTCTATTGTTCCATTCCCACAGGCTGTTACTCAACCACCACCCGGAACTCGTTCTGCTGCTGTGCAAAATGATTTCTTCGGTGAGGCTAACAACGCTCCATTCCCACGACCAAACCGTCTGGGTTGGAGAACTTACTTTGACAGCATGGGACCATACGGTATCTTGATTAACCGTGGTCAAACCAACGGACTTAACGGTTTGCTACTTGGTCAATCTGGTAGTATTGCTTCTCCATTAGGTGCTGACTTGGCTACAGCAGTAAACAACGCCGACCAAGGATTGCGAGTTATTGGTCGCTATCAGGTCGGCAGCACTCGTAGTGGTAGCCGTGTAGAAATTGGCAGTGTGCTTAACAACTTCCAGAAAACTTTCGATCAGTATGTTACTGATGGTCACGTCTTCACTAACTTCGGTGATGCTCAAAATATGACTATGCGAAAAATCTCTTTGGAAGATTGGATTAAGCAAGCCTCTCGTGCACTTCAACAAAACATTCGTGACCCTACGAATGCCCCCGAAGATGATGTTATCGGTTGTTTCGTTCTCAAACACGCTCCAACTACTACCCCACAGGCAGGCAACCGTGGTATGCACGGTGACGACACTTTGCGTTTGTGGGTCAGACTACAACGAGCAGGCGACCAAGCCGAATCACAACCAGCAGGCGAAGGTGCTGAATATGTTACTATGTTGTTTACTGCAGGTATTTCTTCCGCTATCGGAACTACCCAAAGCGATGAAAAGGGACAGTTAGCACAAGGCACACAAATCTACATTGTTCCTGCCGACGTTACTGAACAGTATTACACCCAATCCTTTACCGACAACAACGGCTGGTCAGGTGCTTTCAACGATTATATGAAAGAATTAACTAAAGGTTTGCCAACCAAGCAACGTATTAAGTCCAAGGCTTGTTTAGTAGACGCTGGAAATATGTCACTGCAAGATCGTAACTTCTTTAACGCTCGGTTCAAAGATTGCCTACAATGATAAAGTTTATATAGCGTGGACGTAGAATTAACTCTATGGCCGACAACGCTATTCAACAAGCCAACGATGAGTTTGCTGATGCATGGGCTTTTTTGCGACAGGCTACTGGTATCCCCAGTTCTGTCAAATGTTTCTTAGGCAATTCTTTCAAAGGTGCCAAAACTGATTCTAAAAACGTAGAGTTTAGTGATAGTTTTATGCAGAAGTGTATCGCTGCTAATTTCCACGGCTATCCTGCCGACCATATTGCTCGTATTGCTGGCACTGTTTTCGTTATCGGACACGAAATTGGACACCTTACTGTTCACCCCGGCAGAGGCTGTGATTGGCAAAAAGAAGTTAAATCCTACCCTTGTGCCCCCAGCCAACAAGGTATGTGGTCTAACGTTTTGTCTGATATCGTCGTTAATTACAATGTTACTCGCTGTTTAGACTGGAAGCGTATTCCTGATAAAAATACTGAAGCCATGTATCGTAAAGCCATGAATGAAGGCCGAATGTGGGAAGTTTTAACTCGTCAATGTGGTTCTGGCCCCAACCGAGATGAACACCTAACTCGTCATGCTGACTTGCGTGTGCGTGGTAAATTGGTTGATAACCGATGGGCACCACCCGGCGGAAAACCCGGAGATTTAGAAGGTTTAGATCCAGTTACTGGCAAACCTACTACTGCTACTCCACTATATCAAACCGTGCAAGGTCATGGTTTAGGCACTCAATTCTATCCACCTATTGGTTTTTGTTTAGGTTCAGGATTAGACCCCAACCGATGGGCTAAAGTTAGATTAAGTAAATCTATTACTGCTTATCAAGATAGCAACACTCAAGAAATATATTGTTATCCTAATTCTTCAGCCTCTCCTCTGGGTGGAAGTGGAAATAAATTAGGTTCACTCAGCCCCGGCGATTACGTCGTAGAAAGTGTAGTTCATTACGGCGGTGCTGTTAATTCTACTGAACCTGCTCCACCACGTTATTATAAAATTAAAGGTCAACTTTATCCTGCCCAATACTTTGATAGTTTGTGTCCTGATTGTGGTTTAGTTATCACCAATCAATTTATCAATGCTTACCAACCCTCTGACTTCCCTGAAGGAAGTCCTGCTCGTGACCACAACTTTATGTATCGTATGTTGTTGACTCAAGAGTTTGCTGGCAACGCTGCTACCCGTGGTTATGGAACCCTCAAAGGAAAGGATGCTGCCGCCGCTTGGATTGCTGATATTGCCTACCCTAATCATGTGGCTTACAAGGAGATGAAATAATGCCTACTTATGACGACCACCCATTTTACTCTGCCAAAGGGCAACAAATCATGTTAGATATATTTAATGGGATTTATCAAACCGATCCTAACGATGCTACCACTATCCAAGATACTGACGGTAAAGAAATGGTTAAACATTTCATGAAAAATAAAGCCGGTATTGTTTACAACATTCGTAAATATCTTTCCAGTTATACTCCTATTAATGCTGACCAATCTTACGATTCTGGTATTTACATTTGTGACCCCAGCATGGGTGGTTGCGGTCGTCGTGACTTTATGTATAATTGGGAGTTCGTAGATTTCGGTGTTTACGGCAATATGAAAACATGGCGAGGCAACGTAGATTTAATTTCCAACAAAATGAACGGTCAGTCTGGTTTCTTAGTTATGACTCGTGTGCGTTGTAATGATTATGTCGTCTGTAAAGATTGTGGTGAACAATGGGCCACTCAAAATCCGGCTGGTCAGATTTGTATCTATTGTAGTTCTTCTAATGTAGAAAAGCGAGGCTGTGGTAAAGAAAGTTATGCTAAACATTTCGTCAAGGAACAAAGTATATCTATGCTTCGTGCTGAAAACCAACAAATGGTTGAATCTCAAAAATATGTGATGGTTATTCAACCTAAAGGTAAAGTGGCTAAATTAGATGGTGGCCGACCCTTTGCTTATCGTTTAACTTATGAAGGACCTCGGTATGACCAACAAACCAACACTTTTGAAGAGGCTTGTAATCACATTCCGATTTTAGAAGTTGGTTATCAAATTGGTGCCTATAAGCGACCTTATGGTTTTAAGTGTAATACTTGTGACCACGAAAGATTTTTCCCTCCACCTAATACCAGATATCCTTTCGGTAGACCTATGACTGAAAACGAAGTAGATATGAACCCCACCACTAATGCTAACGCACCCCAAACTGGCGGTATTTACCGAGGTATTGGTAAAAATAGTAGCGATCGGTGCACTGAAGCAGGGTGTAGTGGAATATATTTACCTCAAATGGGTTGGGAAGCAGGAAGTCCTAAAGTTTTAGGACCTACTAAGGAATATAAACCTGAATATGTTACTGAAATGTCACAACAACAATTCGCCCGTGCTCAAAATGCTATTCCCAGCCGTTATCCTATCAGTGCTATGAGACACGCTTTCACTATGGACCCCAAGATTATTTGTAATGCTCACATGGGTAGAGGAGGTTTAGCCGATTGTCCACCTCTTTGGACTGATTCTGCTCTCTCTCGTTGTTTGGTTTGTGGTAATTCTAATAATTATGACATGACTGGACGACAATGTGGTGGTCAATCTTCTAACAATTGGCAGTGCACCAACGCTGGAAACAAATGGGAGATTTTGCCACCCGGACGTAAGTTAGATTTATGTCGTCTTTGTGGAGACAATACTGATGCTGCTAACTTACAAGAGTTTAAGGGAGTCGGTGGACGACCTTTCTTATTCCCCAGTAAAAAATTAATTATTTCTCCTAAGCAAGATGGTGGATTCTTAACTGATAAAGATGTTACTGGCCGAGCCATTCGTAACAAACCCGTGTGGGCAATATATTTAGATTCTGCTGATGGCGATGATTATCGTTTTGGTATGTCTTTGGCAGGTATCCATACTTCTGCTATTGTTCCCACCACTTTAGACCAAATCCGCACCCAAGACCCCGGCGGACAGTCATCATTAGGAATTAAATGTGAACACGATCCTGTGATGATGCCTAATGGACAAACTCAAAATAATAGTGGCACTCCCAGCACACCTGAGCCACAAGGTTGTTGTCAATTACCTAATGGCACCAGCCTCATGACTACCGAAGCCATTTGTGATGCTCAGAAAGGAACTTACATGGGCGATGGAGTTACCTGTGTTGAAGCCAAGATTGCCGGTGCTCAACAACAAACCGGACCTTGTTCTGGAGTAACATGGAGTGGACTTACCTTTATGATTGCTGAAGGTCGTGCACAACACGCTTACAAAAATAGTAAAAACCGTTGGGTTGATGAATCTGTCCCTTGTCGTAGTTATCGTGACCCCGCTAATCCGGGCAAACCTTTGACCACACCCGTTACTTATCCTCGTTTCATGATGGGACCTAACTATGACCCTCGTGTGCAAAACGGCACTATGGATATGGCTCGTCGTTACGAGTGGTGCGATGATAAAACTCACGTTATTTGTGACCCTTTCCATACTGGGGCTTTGTCTACCGTTTCTACTGCTACTGGTGGTGAAATCGGCATTACTACCCACGATATTACTCAAGTTGGCGTTATTGATGACCCTAACGACGGTCGTGTGGCTATGATTAAATGTAAAACTTGTGAACAAATCTACAAGAAAGGTAAGCGTCTGGCAGAAAAGAACGCCCCTGATAAAAATAAGTTAACTCCTTTCCCAAGCAGTGATTGGACTTTGATTGGTGGAGGCAAAGATTTACAAGATGCCTATGAAAAGAATATTTATTATCCCGGCATGGGTGTCCTCTCTTTCCGTAAAGGTAAAGGACAAATCAAGGTTACTGGTTGGAAAGATCGTAATACTCCTGAAATTACAACTCCTAAACCTCGTCAGTATTCCTTAGAAGTTTTCAAGTCTGAATTGGCTACAGAAATGACTGGTCAAGGTGGATTAATCCCCGGATTTTGGAATTGGATGCACGTTCCGGCTCAAAAAGAAGGTAGTCAGAAAATGAACGAGGCCAAAGGTAACGTGGTGATACTATGAGTGAAGTAGATGTTAATAAATTAAAAGACCCTTTCGTGTGGTTAGAACCTATTGGAGATTGTGATGCTGAAGAAAAACCATTTGGTTTTGAGAATCCGCTTCGTGCTTTCTATGATGAAATCGCACCACCCTTAGTAGAAAAACCTAAAGCCCCTCGCACACCTTTAGCCCCTATTCGCACTACTACTTGGGATCCATCTCAAGGTATGAAGGGTGCTAAATATCCGACTTTCGTCCCACTTCCACTCCCCGGCACTACACCAGTTACTGCTGCTCAGGCTCGTGTGCCTCGTGGTAAATCTGGTAAAAACACCATGGTAAATGTAATTGTAGATGTATCTGGTTCTATGAATGCTACTGCTGCTTCATGGAAAGGTTATACTTTCGGTCGCTGGGAGGTAGCCCGTATTTGCACTGCTATTATGATTAAACAATGTATGTTAGGTGATGACGCTTTCGCTATCTATGAGTTTGAATCTTATCCTAATGTCTTATGGAAAGGTCCATCTTATCAACACCAAGATTGTATTGATTATATTACTTCTTACGATATGGGTGGCAACTACTATGGTCGCAGTTTTGGTTACTTGCCTTTTTATCCTCGTGGTGGAACTAACATTCCTTCTGGACTCAGAGAATGTATTCGTGGTATGGAAGGACAAGGAATTGATAAAGCCGTCACTATTGTTATTACTGATATGTGGGACGCAGACGGAAGTTATATTTTTAACGCTGCTATGTCTGATGCTGGTCGTGGCGACGGTAAATCATGTGATGAAGTGTTAAGAGCCTATGGACCTACTTTCTATATTGCTATCGCAGATATTAATAGTAAGCAAGCCGGTGAAAAAGGTATGGCTGAACTCAGCCGAAAACTCAATGAAGTGCACGGTAAAAACATAACACCAGCACCCGGACTTTTTGAAGCCATTGATTCTTCTAACTCCAGTTCCGCTATCAGTTTAGGTGGCGGTATGGCTAAAATGGCACAGATGACTAAATAGATTTATTTCACCATAAACTACATATAGTTGTGCAGGGAAGAGATAAGTATGGGTAAACCTCAAGAGAAACTACAGGACCCAAAAGATCGTGTCCTGTTAGGAAAAGATATTCATTTCTCTGCTTATGGAGATGATTCTCTTATCTCCCAAGTGTTGTTTATTACTGGAAAGCGTGGTAGTGGAAAGTCATGGACTGCTGCGGTGCTTATGGAAGAGTTCGCTCGCTTGGGATTACAGTTCGTTTGTTTTGACGCTTTAGATGCTCACGGACACTTGGCGGAACAAATGCCCGGAGTTGTCCCGTTGAAACCCACCTTGGGACAAACTATCAATATGAAAGAATTGGTAGAAACCCTCAAAACTACTTCTAACTCGGTGATTATCAAGTTAGCCGGTTTGCCACTCAAGAAACAACAAGAACTAATTGCTGAATATTGTGAAGCCTTGTTAGAGGCGGCATTAGGTAAGGGTATTCAAACTATTGTAGAAGAATGTCAAGATTTCATTCCACAGATGGGTAAGCCCAGTTCTGCCGATCCGATTATTCGTCTTTGTAAATTAGGCCGTGCACTTGGTTACGGAGTTACACTTATTTCCCAGCGTCCTGCGGGCGTAGGCAAGGAAGCCTTATCTCAAGCCTCTATCTATCTCGTTCACAACGTTATCAACGCTCGTGACCTCAAGGCTTTAGACGACCAACTATCGTTTGGAACTGATAAGAAAACTATCAAGCGAATGCTGGACGGTATTGCTAAAGCCCGTAAAGGAGAAGTTATTGCTTATGCCCCTGAGTTCTATCGTGACCGAGGATATGTCGTCATTGGTAAAATCCGTGGAGACCGTAAAACCGAGCACAAAGGTCACAACGTCAACATTCGTGATGCTCGCTTGAGTTTCCACGACGAAGAACCCGTCGCTACCACTTCTGACTTAGCCGCTTTAGATGTAGAAGTTGATGTCAATCCAAATCACAAGCAACCGATGTCTGCTGAAGCCTCTTGGAGAACCCCTCCCCCTGCAACCCCCTCCCCAGTAGGTAATATGCCGCCCGCACGAATCCTCAATAATATGTCGTGGGATGCCGAAGCCAAGTCCGAGCCAGAGGTAGAATATGATATTGAAGTAGAACCACCAGAACCTGAAAAAGAGGGTAGTATGGTAGTTACAGGTATTGTAGTTGGTGGATTAGTCGTCGCTGGAACGCTAAGTTATGTCGTTTATCGTGGTTTAGCCACTAACTAAAACTATACATAGGTAATTGCTATTACTTTTCTTCGTGAAGGCAGGAGACGTTATCTGTTTGGAGATGGATGTCAACAAAGGAGGCATTCAGTCATCTCATTTTAGAGATTTAACTGAACATCAGTTTGCTCACATCGTTGGTTGTAGTAAAGCCGAGTGGTTTCTGAAAAACAATGTTCCTGCCCATGTCTACATTCGTCCCACTACTCGTAAAGATGGTAGAACTCGTTCTTTAATCGCCCCCGATCGGGGCAAGAACTCCCAACTCGCAGTATTTGATGACGAAATCTTTGGAGTCGGCAGTTATGAGTTTACCCGAATCCCTGAACGATGGGTTCCTATTTTTGCTCATTCTAAAGATTGTCCTGAAGGTGGCGGCACTCTAAAACCCATTATGGATACTGATGTTTATACTGCTTGGTCAGAACAACGCCAAGATTATTTGCGTGTGCCTACTCGGTGGGGTAGAAACCTCATGTTCTGTCGGCCTTATGATTTACAAGACGGTTGGGAAGATGCTTTTGAGATGGAGTTGCTTCCTGCTGCCCCCGGAGTTAACGGAGTCAATTTCCGAGTAAATGGGGGCGGAAGTAAAACAGGCAGACCTAAACTGGGTGCAGGTATGCGGTTATACAACGCCCAATCCGAACCTTCATTTCCTCAATGTCATGATAATAAATATTTGAAACACCATCAAGACCAACACCCTCGTGAAGCCGAAGAATGGTATATTCCATGGGGTGAGTTCCGACCTAAGTTCCGTTGGCACGATGACGCTGTGCCCAAGGGTAGTATTACTATTAACTTCCCCATTACCGGCATTGGTAAAATTATTTCAGGAGTTCCCCGACAACCCCGAGGACGTGTTCGCACACCCCGGCCAAAAGAAACTGATGATGATTATTATCATCCGATGCAACCTCACGGTTCTACTCGCTATCCACCCCTACCTGCTAAACAACGACAAACTGGAAATCCTTTTGCTCCACAACCACAAACTCCTACTCAGCCATTTATGCCTACCACTCAAGCACCTAATCCTTACCAGACACCTAATCCTAAACCTTATTATGAAACACCCAAGCAGCGTGTGAAACGCTTAATGGATAAACTCATGGCTGGTGAAAGTTTAACTACTGAAGAATTAATGGAATTACAACGCTTTGATTAATTTACCCCCATGTTGTGCCAAAGTATAAATAGTCGTCACGACGATAATTTTTCATGCACCCCTTTAACGAGCCTATGATTATTGATCCTAACACCGTGGTTAACCACTATTCGTGGGAACGTAACTCCGATGCTGTTCGTGCTTTCATGAACACTAACCGTGATGTTATGACTGACCCTTACACTCAAATGGTATCTTCTCAAGACGCTACTGACGAATCTCAAGTTGTAGATATGAAGCCTGAAACAGACACCCCTGAAGGTGCTGACGAAGGACAAACTGGAGACCAAGGCGGAGATGCTGACGGTCAGAACTTTGGTCAAGACCAAGGCGAAGAAGACACCATGGCTGCTGAAGGAGATTCTAACGGCGGAATGTCACTCATGAATCTTTTGGGATTGAGCCTCGTCGGTGCTGGTGCATTCATGGCGGTTTCCTCCCTTATGAACAAGTAAGTATAAATAGTTGAAACAAGGAGTAATTAACATGGCAAGAACAATTGGAAAGAATACTGTCCTACCAGACATCCCTTACAGTCCATCACTACCAGCCCTTCCTCAAGTAAGTTTGGTTAACGATACACTCCCTGCTCGCAACGCTATGGGACAAGGTTTGACACAAGCCGGTCCACGACCCAGTGCACCTGTAGTTAATATGCCAGATTTCGTCGTTCCACCTACTACTGCTATGGACATGACCGCTATGGTTAGCGGTGGCGGATACGGACAAGGTGTTGTTCCTAATATGCCACGACCTGCTCCTGCTATCACCAATATGCCTAAGTTAGACCTTAGTGCTTTGGCTGGTGGTCGTAATGCTGATTTTGATATCGGTGCTTACGAAGTTATGGGACAAAGATTGACCCCTGAAGCACAATATTCTCGTCCTTCTCACACTGCTGAGATTTACGGAGACCAAAACTTCGGTCCTGATGTTTCACACATGAACCGCATGAAGGCTGAACAAATCATGCCTCGTATCAACGCTCACCAACCTACCGAAACTTTCGGTGCTTCACCTGCGTTTGAAGTAGACCGCACATCTATTCGCCCGAGCAACCCTCGTGCTATGTTTAGTGGTGCACCAACAGTAAATGTTCCTGCTTCACAAACTCGTATGCCAATCCGAGAACGCCCAATTATTCCTGCGTCAACTCAACCTATGTTGAACCACAACAAGGTAGTTCGCAGTATCGCTCCACCAAAGAAGATCCGCATGGAGGCAAAACACGTTGCCCCACCAGTGCGAAACGCTGACTTGGGTGGCTTCGGAGCCGAAAACAACAACGGCTTCGGAACTGGAATTGGCCGTGCCTTCGGTGCTAACGCTGCTCTGCACAGCCCATTCTGATAAAAAGTAAAATATAAATAGTAAACCAACGGATATGATATTATGAATGCTGTCACAGATTTTCTAACTAACAAACTTGTAATCGGAACAACCCTAACCTTGATTGGTCTACACCAATTCTCGGGACCACTACCTTTCTTTAACAAAGACCAATTCGGTAGTATGTCCTTTGGTGAACTACCATTCTTCGGTGGCGTAACACCACTTAAGGTTCTCGGTGCTATCGCAGTTGGTAGCGGTGTTGTAATGCTATTCGGTAAGAGTATTATTATGAACCCAACTCAATTCGTAGATATGTCTGCTGAGATGATTGAGGGTGCAAAAGCCCACGGTCACCTTTGAGTTCCATAACTATAAATAGTTGTAGCGATAAGTTTGCTACATGGTGCTAACCAAGACTGAGGCTGAAGCCCGTAGAACTTGCTCACAAGGAGTGGCAGCATACATTTCTGAGCGTCACAAGGCTCACCTCAATAAATCTATTGCTTACGGTGTGATCGGTGGTATCATTCCAACAGGTATTTTATTTATCTCTTCTAATTTTATGACTATGAATCGGTGGTTATCTTTAGTTCCACTGGGAATCGGTTTGGTTTCTGGTTGGGGCTATGGTGTCTGGACTTCTGATAGTAATGATGCTCAACACCAAGTAGATTTTGAAACTGTGTGTGCACAGTTTGAAGAAGAAGACGATGAAGCCGAAGAAGATGAATCTGATGGCTCTGTTGTCGGTGATGAACAATGAACCCTAAACAAATTGGGATTTTTGCCTTCATGGGTGGGGTATTAGGCTATTTTATGCCTGATGTTGTAGAAACTTTCAAAAGTGAAACTTTACCCACTACTTATGCTGTTGCAGTTATGGCACCTAATGATAATGGGGTAGATGGAGTCGTTAGATTCCGAGACACTGGAAAAGGTGTAGAAATTAAATATAATATTACTGGATTATCTGATGGAGAACACGGTTTTCATATCCACGAATATGGAGATTTAACCGACGGTTGCGAATCGGCTTGTGCTCATTTCAACCCTTATGGAAAAACCCATGGCGGTTTGGATTCTAAAGTTCGTCATGAAGGCGATTTAGGAAATATAACTTCTCGTGATGGACGTGCTAAAGGCACTTTGATGGCTAAAACCTTGAGTTTAAATCCCAAGAGTCCTACCTTTATTGTGGGTAGAATGATTATAGTTCACGCTGACCGTGACGATCTCGGACTTGGTGGCGATGAGGAATCACTAAAAACCGGCAACGCTGGCAAAAGATTAGCCTGTGGAGTCATTGGTTTTCAGGAACCACCTAAGAATTAAATTGTAAAAGTATAAATAGTAGAACAAAGATATATCTTATAACCACACAGGTGAAATTATTATGACTGACCGAAGTTCACAAAATCTCCGAGGAGCAAAGAAATCCACAAAGAAAGCCGGAATGTTGACTGTTGTTCAACGCTATGTATCAAAATATGGTATCAAAGAAGGTGTCAAGCGATACAAGCAAGACGGCTGGAAGCAAAAGAAAGCATCTAAGAAAGTCCGTGCTCAAGTATCTAACACTAAGCAAGGTCCTCGTCGTATTTCTGAAGGAACCACTGGTATCGGTCAGAAGCGCACTGGTGGACGTTCCCAACTTTACAAAGATGGTGACCGTGTAGGTGCATGGACTCCATCAGGTGGAGCAACCAAGAAGAACTCTTCCCGTGGTATTTCATGGTTCACAGACCGTGGATACGGAACACTTGACAAGCCTGTCCCTGACACCCCACTTGCTCGCAAGTTGGGAATCGCTGGTGCAACCGACCTCAAGGTTACTGGTCAAATCTATACCAAGAGCCAAGATTGGGAGTTCAAGCCCGGAATGAACTAAGGGGGCTTTTAGTTGATTAACAAGCAATTGCTGGGATCTCTAATGGTTGCCGGTGTTGCTTTGGGAGCCTACTATTTGTTTACTCGTAGTCCAGACGCTGAAGTTGATTCACGAATGGCTGCCGAAACTTTAGAAATTGATGGTGTTTCCACCCCGGCATTACCATTTGCTTCTATGGCTATGACTAATGCTCAAGAGCGTTCTGATGCTAACATTGTTCTTAACCACCTTTACGGCGGAGTTCCTGACCCCAGCCCATCAGGTATGATTGATTATATTACTGGCACCCCATCATTTCTACAGGGGGCTTAGACATGGGCGATTGTAATTGTGGCGACAAATCTCAAGAAGAGGTTGTAGAGCCTACTTTCATGGACAAGATTCGTTCTTTCTTTGGCATTCCTGCTGCGGTAGAAACTGAAGAAGAATCCAGTGCCGAGCACAAGTCTACTAAAGAAGATGTTAGTGATTTGGCTAACTGGTGGAACTATCCACAACGAGAACAATTTTTATTTCGTTCAGAAATGAATGAAGATGTTTCCGGTTCTTCTAACCATGTTAATCATATTAACCCTACTGAAGTTCAAGGTTCTGAAGATATCATGGGTGCTGAGACCGTAATTTTCCCACAGTTTACTCAAAACATTAGTGGCCAAGGTCGCACCTTTGCTAACACTATTCACCCCGGCATGGTTATCCCTAACCCCGATAATTATCCTACACCCGTGGCTAACGATCCATGGGCACCATGGGTAGATGTTAAAACCTATGGAGATATCAAAGATGTTCCCGTGCAACCTTATCCATCTGCTATGGATTGGGCTACCAACCCTGAGAACTATCACAACTATTACTCCAATGTCTGGTGGACTCCTGAAGTAGCACCCTGAAAGGTAAATATAAATAGTTGTCTTGATAACTGATTATTATGCCTACTAATATGGTTGACGGTTATGTTCGTCGTGATAGTAACGTAGGCTCACAAGAAGCCCGAGAACAAGGCTTAGTTCTTCCTGATGGTTTGTTTATGCCATCGCAAGCATTTCGTAATAATGTTCCACAAACTGAATATACTTTAGCAGAGTTAGGTGTGGACTTGGCTGCTTCTCCGTTTGCACCAGAAGTGCACCCAGTTCCTGAATCTTCTCCCACAGAAGTTAAGGTTCGTCCAGTAGAAGTAGATTGGAGGGCAGAAGCCCAAGATAATTCTGATTCCAAACCCTTGATGAAGACTGGGACTTTAGCCGAAGTAGAATGGATAAACAATCTTAACAATGCCATTAAAGAATATTGGGGTCTTATTGTAGTCGGCGGCGTGATTTTGACTGCTGGTATATTTATTGGCAGGCGAGTGCGATGAAGTGGAATCTGGGAGATAAAGTTACTTCAATTGCTATTGAAGGTTATGGTTCTACCGGGACTATTGCTGACGTAGATTTCGATCGGGTTAGAGTTATCTGGGAAGATAATAAACAATCTTACGAAAACTATGAAGATTTAATTTTAATTCGTCGCTTTGATGACCAAACTGATTATCTTAGAATTAGAGAGCCACCTATTATTCATAAAGAAGATATTCACCCTGATTACGAACCATACTTAGAGTTTTATTCCGAGTATGGAGTTCCTTTTGCTACTCGCAACGGTCCCGACCTGTCTGGTTTAGTTGATGACCGACCCCAAAGAGGTATTTCTAATCCTATTATTCTTAATGCCTATTACAAGGCTCGTGATGAGCGTCAAGCCCGAGATATAAATATCGCTTTGTTACAACAATCTGTTAATCCACATACACAATATACTGTGCCCATGGAAGAAATAAATATTGCTAAACAATTTGCCCATCGTAAAATTGGTAACTACGAACAGTTGAGTCGTGATTGGGAACCCGGTGACGTAGTATCGGTTTCTCGCCCCGGCAAAAATGCAGGACATTTAGCGACGGCACATATTTATCGTGTTCGCCCCACTACTGCTGATATTATTTGGGTAGAGCCAGTGAGTGGACAAGAAATCCAAACTACTGAAGATCTTAATGAACTTATATTTATTCGTCACGACTTTGCGTGGAGAAAAGCCCGTGAAGATGCAGGCGAGAGATTAGAAGCCGAAGAGTTCCATGCAGGATTCGTCGCCCTCAATCATCAAGACATTGGTTATGATACCATGGATTATGGTTATCCTACCCGTCTTATTCCGAATGAATTAGATTATGAATTATTCTTCAATCAAAATGTTATGCGAGATTATTTAGGCAACCAAGTCAAGAAACACCCTGTTGGAGACAATCGTTTAGAAGATTATAAATTAATGGAATTACAATATGGTGGTGTCCAAAGAGGTTATCAACCCTTCAACGGTTTTGAGCGATTTGCTGATTACTTGTGGAGGTAGAGTTATGATTATTAATTGGATAGAAGGTTTAGACCGAGTGTTTGCAGGTATTCAGCGCACACTTAGTTCTATCAAAACGGCTAAAGGTAATCAACGTTATTATGAATACCGACGCACAGCCCTACCATATTTATTGTGGTTTCAAGAAAATCTACCTTACTCTAAATTAGAAGCCCTTTACACCGATACTCAAGATTTATTAGAACTTATGGATTTAGCCACCATTCCTGACCAAGAGTATCAATTTATTAAAAATAATTATTATGCCAACTTAATGACTATTCTGAATAATGATTACAATGAGTTTCATGAAAGTGGAGGCTTAGTTGCTCCTGTAGACCGAAGTTTGAAATATGCTAAACAATGGTTAGATATCTTCCAAGATAACGAGCAAGGTAATCCCACCCTTTTGAGCCGTGAAACCATAGAAAGCCTGTATCCTCGTGAGGGTGGTTTATTGTCACGAACTTGGGCGCAAGTAGGTCCCTTATACGATCCTCAAGGTGCACAATGGTCAGCATCAGGACTTCCAAGTGGGCAACAATTAATCAAAAACAATGCTTTTACTGACCCCAACAGAAAAGAAAGATACGAAACTGCTAAACGAATTACAGTAGTGATGGAAAGGGAGTTAGGTCCCGTTGGTTTTTTATATTTAATGTTGTCTATGTATACCAGTTATCGCCCTCATGAAATTAGACAAATGGAAAGGTTGTTTGAATTATTGCCATTTTCAGTTCGCAAGTTAGCGCAGTTAAGAGTTACTACGTTTAGAATAAAGCACTTAGGTGCACGAAGTTTAACTCAAAGAATAAATAATTATACTTTGGACATCATTTTGGAAAAACTTGGTATACCTATTAAACAGATTATGCATAACACTGGAGACGTTATGAGAATTGTTCATAAATATTATTCAGGATTATACAGTTATTATAACCGAGTTACTGCTATGATAGATCGTATAGATAATGCTCGTAAGATAGTTTCCAAACTTACTCCTGATATGATTGATGACATGGAAATAAGTTTAACTCAACTGCAGGGTGCTTATCAAATCTTAGGACAATTACGTCAATACAATCCTCAAACAGATTTCCGACACGGTGACCGAACTGGAAAAATACCTACTAAAGTAGATTACGAAGATTTTGAAAAAGAAATGAAAAAATTAGGATTTAATCCTGAGTTACCTACTTTTGAGATTGAACATTGTAATGCTTGCGATGGAAAAGGTGGCGACAACAAACGTATTTGTAGAAAATGTAGTGGTTGGGGTGTTTTAGGTTTGCCCCGAGATTCTAAACTATATCTTCCTAAAATGATGTATAGTAGTTCAGAGGTTAGTAGTTATAAAAAGCAAGAGGAATTACGCTATGCCTTCAACCAAAGGTTTGGCGATCTTAATCGCACGGCTTATAATGATATTACCAGAAGATTAGAAGGGCTTGAAGAAATGAAAGACATTTTGAATACTATCAAACCCAAACTATAAATAGTCGTGACGAGGAATTGATACCATGCGCTTTAGCCCATTAGGATATTTCCTCGCAGGTGCAGCAGCCATCGTAGGAACTGCATATGCACTTCGTTCAACGACTGTTGGTAAACTCTTCAACGCACCGGGTCATTGGTCGGCTGCTGATTTAGAAGAAATGCAAATAGAAAGAAGTGGACAAACCTTGGATACTATTCCTGTTGGCTTAAGCGAATCTTTCATGGGTTACCAATTCCTTGATTTGGAACACACCACTATGGTTGCTAATGATGCACCTTGGGGTCCCGGTGTTATTGATGTTCAAGCCGTTTACGAAAATCCTTATGACTTAGGTTATAGTGATGACGACCTAATGGCTGCTGAAGAAAACTATCTGATGGCTGATATGAATCGTCGTAGCCACCCTATGCAAGAATACGTTCCTAAAGAATTGGCTGCTGAAGCCCCCGGCGCAGTTGCTTCCTCATATGTAACAGGACAAGCACCTTATTTGACTTCTAACGGTCAAGCACCTTCAGACATCAAGGTTCGTCACCCTACAGTCCCTATCTCACAAACCCCCGGCGTTGGAGTTTACAACAATTCTCCTCGTGCATTAGGAGTTCCTAAGCCACCGCCCGAAGCGTTTGTAGATATGCCTTACATGGTTTCTATTGTAGATGCACCATTTATTGTTAGTGATGCACCCGAGCAAGGAGCCAACCGATTTGGTAGTTTGTCCCGTGAATCTGGAGAAGAAAACTACAACGGTCGTATGGGTAAATTATCTTTAGAACCATCTGTTAACGCCAGTTACACTGGACCCGATGGAACTACTGCTTCATTAGATCAATGGAGTCGCACTCACACCCTTCTAAGACACAGTGATACTACTGTGCAAGCCATTCCGTTGAGTGGTGGATTTGAAATTATGCTTAGGAGAGTATAAGTAAATTATATATAGTTAAGATGGAGAGTATTTGGTATGGCAGAATCCCGAGAGCGTGTATATATTCTTTCCGAAGATTATTGGGGCTTTGATGCAGCATCAAAAAATGATACTTTAAACTTCTATGATAACGTCTGGATTCTCAAAAAGAACCAATATGACGGATTGCCTGAAGAAGTCCGTAGCCAACTTTACCGATGCGCTCTTTTCTACCATAAGTCCCGTGTGGACAACCATGGCTACACACCACTTGCTATTCGTGACGAAGGCACCACCGTTAAAGTTCGTGGACCTAACCGACAAGGTATGGTTGAAATGCGAACCTACGACGAAGGCAGCCAGAGTCCACCCTATGTTGTTACTGACGGAACAGACACCATTACTATGAGAGCCGCAGACCCAAGTGCCAGCGATATGTCACAATTGGAAGCCGTTGGCTCAAATACAACCCCCGGCACTTTCCTGATTAACACATTTATTTACGAGGAGAAGGATATCTTGGAAACTATAAACAGATTAGAAAGCGAAATCGGGGATGTCATCAATCAAAAGTCGGCGGAGTTCGTAGACCCTACTTCTGTAGCACCTACTCCATCATCTTATGATGAATCACGTCCCTTGACAGAAAACCCACAAACTGAAGGATTCTCAGCAGAAGTTGAATCAGCACCTGCTTCAGAAGCACTTCAGATTTCAGAACCATTGGCAGATAACCCACCGGCTGAATCTTACAGCACGGCAAATGTTATGTATGACCCAAGTGGTGAAGAAGGTGGCTACACTCCTCAAGACACTTTCGGTAATGCTGCTGAAGGCGAGATCGGACACGTCAATCCTATGAAGACTGATAAAATGGGACCAAAGTCTGCTACACTCAAGCACCGCCTAAGTGCTAAGGCACGAAGCAAGGCTCGTAAGGCTGCTCGTGCTGCTAAGGCTATGAAGTTTGATGCTGAAGTTGAGGCAACCCCACTTACTGAAGTTGTCCCAATGGGTGAAGAAATGCGTCAAGTTATGACTTCCCAAGCCTTTGGACAAGCCGGTCCAGAATATGACCACATGATTCACTACTCTGCAGAAGGTTCTCCACAAGAAGTTCCCGGCCATGATGACAATTTCGTTATGATGCCTGATGCTGGTATTGATATCTTGGCACCTGCCAATGCTTACGGCACCAACTCTGCTATCGTAAGCGGACAAGGAGTTCCACAATGGTATGGTAGTGCTGAAGTTAATGAAGTCGTTATGTCTGATAACGTTGAAGAAACTCATGTTCAAGGAGTTCCTGTTGTTCCTAACACCCGTGGAGAAGATTCCGCGATCGGTGGCCGTGGTGCACCTCAATGGTATGGCTCGGCTGAAGTCAACCCCATGTATTATGAACAAGTAGATGGTCATGATGCTCTCGGTGTTGGACTACCTGTTATCGCTAATGATTTCGGACAAGATTCTGCTGGTGGCTCTGGTAATGGAGTTCCACAATTCTATGGCGCAGAAGTTGTCAACGAAGTTGTTTACTCTGACAATGTAGAAACTACTCACGTCCAAGGAGTTCCTTTGGTTAACTCCTCATGGGGTGGCGATTCCGCTATTGGCGGTCATGGCGCACCTCAGTGGTATGGTAGTGCAGAAGCACCTGAGTCCGTGGCTGTTCAAGAGTCCCGTCCAGATGCTTACCACCCATACGAGTTCGTTGATGCTATGAGTCCTGATGGCGAATACATGACTGGCGATGATTTCATGACTCTGCTTTCTGAAACCATTGATGGAATGTCAATGCGCTATGAGAAACCCAGTATGTTCCAAAGCCCAGTGGCTATGGTTGCTGGTGGCGGTATCTTAGCATACCTTGGATATATGTTGGCTACACGGAAGTGAGGTCAATGGTCGGCGTAGAATACACGGGTAATGAAACCCATGATGACTACAATGAGTATTACTATGTTGAAAAAGCCCCATTTGGTGCAGAAAACGTTAGAAGTTATAGATATCGTGGTTTAATCCGTGATCCTAATCGTAAAAAATCTAAACGCCGTGATTATTCAGGAGTTCGTAGAAAAGCCATTAAAGAAATGTTAGGTTTTGGTGCTGATTACACTGAATCTGGTAACGTAGCGGCTGATGTTATGGTTGGTTACGAATGGACTATCTATGATATGGACGATGATGATATTGACAACGATGAATTATTGGCTTTAATTGATTCCGCCGTTCAAGACCACATCATATATGAATATGAAAACGAGCGTGACCCAAGTTCTTCAGGGAGATTTGATTTTAATTATGTTAATGAGGACGAAAAGGTGGAAGAACTTAGTGTTTACTATCTTTATGATGTTAATGTAGAATTAGGTGCCGAAGATACACGCCCCAAGAAAGATATAGAAATATGTCCTGATTTCCGTAAGAACATGGAAAATTGTTATCTGGCGAAATGTAAAGTTTGTGCCAAGGAAGGTCGCACCCCTGAAGCCCTCCGAAGAATTAAATCTACTGGTTGGTATCGTCAAGATGGACAGCAAAAAGGTATTCGTGATGAGGATTTTGGTATTCTAAAACGACACGATAGGGGAACAGATAGAAGTAAAGTCGCTGCCAAGTATGGAGGCGGAACTTATTATGGTTTGGAATCTGAAGGTTATGAACCCGAACCTCTTAATATGCAAGGTGCTGTCGGTGTCCTCATCGCTTTAGCCGGTGTTGTGCTTTACAAATTATAACTGAATGCTTCGCCTTCAGGGGAAAGGAAGTTATAAGTATGTGGTTTCACCACTAAAGTGTATGTCCGATTCCGATCTTAATGATAAGTTTCGTGAATATTATGCCGAGAATGGTATATCTGCGGAACAAGTGGCAGCCTTTGATATGAATAAGTTAGATTATGTTCATTGGGGTCATCATGCTGTGGCTTTTCCCAGTTTCTTTGAAGTCACTTCTCTCAACGAATTGAAAGCATGGGCTTACTCTGGATATCATGGTAGTGATGGTGTCAGGTTAGCCACCTATATTTTCCGTGTCGGTTCTCCCGACCCTCGTGCCCCTGAATATGAAGTAACTCGGATTTTATCTGCTACTGATATGCACGGTGTTCCTACTATACTTATAGATACCGAACTCAAAGGTGATGATAGCATTGTTACTAAACTTCCCGTTTGGATTTACGCTGCCGAAAAACCTGAGTTTTTAGAAGGTGCTATGGTTAATACTTTTGGTAGTGGTGAAATCACTTTAGCCCTCTACGATACAGATTTAGTTAAGCAAGATTATAACTTCACTGTTTTCTCCCGAGAGGAAGAATAAGTATAAATAGTTGTAGCCTCCTATCTACCTTATGGCTGACGAAGAACTCTCTCCAGATTTGGAAGACCTTAAAGCCCAGATCGAAAAGTCTGCTGGTGTTGATGAGGAAACCAAAGATTCGCTTCCTACTACTGATGCTATTCCTGACAAGGGCGATGAGCCTAAAGATTCTAAAGGCGAGGCTATGGAAAAAGCGGGTGCCGCTTTAGCCGGAGTCGCTGCTAAGACCAAGGGAATCTCTGATGACGATGATGAAGAATCCACCGAAGAAGAAGTTTCTTTAGATTCTGTGGAAGATGATTCTGATGCCACCACAGTTGAAACGGCTGGTGACCAGCCGATGGTGGAGTCCGAGATTGACTACGAGGCGGTAGAAACACCGACTCTGGAGGCCGAGGCTCCCGAAGAAACTACTCCTATGATTACCGAGGAAATGCGAGCCGAAGCCCGTGAACAATTCGGAGTCGCTCAACGAGTCGCTTCTATGCTTCCTGCGGAATACGAACTGTGGTTGTTCCCCGCCATGGGCACTCCCGGTTATCACGAAGGTCAAGTTACCTTGGCTCGTGTTATCAATAACTTAACTTCTGCTGGCTATAATAAAGATACTTTAGGTTATGATGCCGTTATCTATCCTAAAGTCGTGCAAATCGCTGCTGCTACTTGGTCGCAAACTAACTACTCAGGATGCGATGTCGTAGAAACCCGAGAACAATTAACTTTAGCCCCAGCCTCACAGGTCGTAGATCTTCTTCCTAACTTAGATGCCGTAACTCATGATGTCATGGCCCCGGCATTTCCTCAAGTTGACACCGTGGAAATTGAGATTGAAGAACCCAAGAAATCTTATATCGCCCCTGCGCTCGTAGGCGTGGCTTCGCTTTCAGCCTTAATTCTACCTATCATGTTAGTTAGGCGTAGTATGGACAAAGTATAAATAGTTGTAACAAGGAGTTAATAATATGAATCTGGACCTTGCCATTCAAAATACCCTCAAGCGCAGTCCCATGGAAGGTGCTATGCACGGTGTTCTCTCTAACTTCGGTGCTCAATACGAACTTCGTTCTTACACTGAAAACGCTGGTTTGGCAGACCAACTCTTTGGCGACAAAGTAGCCGTTACTGCCCCTGTCGGTGATGAACAATTATCCAAGGCTGTGCTACCAGACAATGCTACTTTTGCTCCACCTGCACAATCCAGTTTTACTCAAACTTTCAATCTGAATGGTGCTACCTACATAGTTACTTATTCTAACGACAACAATAATTATACTTTATCTCAAGTGCAAGAGGCTTCTGGTTTCGATCGTTTCGTTAACTGGTTCAAGTCCGGTGGCAAGTCCCAAGAAACTTCCACGGTTTTGATTACTAAGTATGGTGGCGATTCTGGTCACCGTTTCTTAACTGCGGTAGAAGAATCCACTCTACAAGACAATGTTAAGAATGCTATTATCTCTGAAGTGCTTACTAATATGTCACCCGAGATTACTGCCGTGATTCAAGTTCCTTCACAAACCGAGATGTCTCTTGCAGGCACTTCCCCGGTTTCTTCACAATCCATGAATCAAAGCAACGTCATGGAAATGGACTTGGCTTCGGAATACCGAGGAGTCCAAAAACTAAAGTCTGACCATTTCATGGGAGACACTATCGTTCCTACTCCGTTGTCACACATTCAATCTGGAATGCTACGCAACGCAGAAGGATTTAACCAAAACCCTGTAGGTCAACACATCGCTCCACCTACAAAGTTGGCAGGTGCGCCACGCAAAAACTCAAGGAGTCTGTGAATAAATATAAATAGTCGTTAGGTGAACAATATGGTAATGCAATACTCTCCCGGTTCTGTTGATGTTGAAGATTCTTTTGAAGTTCTCGGTGACACCTCTACTTACGCTGGCGTAGCCGGTTTGATGGCAGGTGCTTTCATCGGTGGACTTTTAACTTACATTCCATTCTACCGTCTGGGTCCTGTGGCTGAGATTGCTCGCACTATCGGAACTGCCGGTGTCGGTGGTTACCTTATCGTTTCTTCCCGTCGTCGCTTTGACAACTATGGAAAGGGAATGAACTACGCTGGAACTGCTTTGGTTCTCTCGGCTGTCGTTCAGGCTGCTACTATGATTTCTCCTCGCCTCGGCGCAGCAGTTGGTCGTTACTCGGCTGAAGAATACCTTCCTCAATCTGGTAGCGGTAGTGTTATCGGACAAGAAACTGCACTTCACTCGTTTTCAGACATCAAGAATGCTGAAGGCACAGATTCCTCTGGATACCCCGGCGACGGTGGTCCAGAATGGGACTTTGAAAACATGACTGTTGATATGGTCGATCGTGTTCCTGCTTCAGATGCAATTGCTTCTGTTGTAGAGCGTTCTCCTCTCGGTCACGGTCCTGACCAATGGTTCGGTGCGGAGTTTGCACCTACTGGCGGTGTTGACCAAAACTTTGGTGGCGTAAGTGAATCTTCTGCTACTATGAATCCTACTGACCTTAAGGCTGCTGATTTCGTATCCGCAGTTGATACTATGGGACTTCGTGCCCAAAACATGAGCAAGGGAAACTTGTTCGTAACTACTAAGTATGCAGGTGGAGATGCTTACGCACCTCCTGTGCACCACCGTGCTGCAGAACCTATGATTGAACAAACCGCTTCGGCTGATGTTCAAGCCCCGGCATACTTTAAACCATTCACTACTGCTGACACAGACATGAATCCACTTGCATCAGTCCGTGTTGTCAGCCCCGGCAGCAAAACCCCTATCCAATGGTATGGGTCTGCCGAGCAAAATGCAGTAGGAACCTTATCCCACCATATCGGTGAAGGAAACGGATCTGTTCTTGGACAGATGTAAAACTATAAATAGTGGAAAAGAAAAGAATAAAATAACTCAGGAGAGTAAAAAATATGATGAACCAAATTGTAAATACACTTGTTAACCCGCTTACTGTAGGATTGTCCCTAACAGTTGTCGGTGCTGCTGGCCTTGTAGGTGGAATGTTTAGTAACGTAATGGATTACCGCATTCCTTTTATTAACGTAAGCCTCGGCACTGTAATGTATGTTGTCCCACTATCAGTTGGACTTGTAACCCTTGCTCGTGTCTACGGTGGCTTTGACATCCCATTCTTGGGAGACATCGCTGACGAGTCCGCAGCAGAAGGAGCATACATTGACCCTAACGAAGCCAACTGGGGAGAAGATTCCACAGTTGTCGGCGGTCGTGGAGTTCCAACTTACTACGGCTCTGCAGAATGGGAAGAGTGAAACTCACTCTTTACACCTGTAATTAGGAGATGTTAAGAATGCGAAATCTAATCGTTAACGAATACACTGTCGGCGGGTCTCTCCTGCTCGTTGGTTTTGGTTTCTTTAGCACTCGCTTTGCTGACATCCTATCCTACCAAGTTACAACTATCCCTTCCGCAATACCAATGATTGGTGGTGCTTCAGTCACTGTCGGTCGTATTCTTGGTGTTGTTCCTGCCACTCTCGGTCTGGCTGTTCTTATGGGCAAGTTCCGTAAGACTCCTGTCCTCGGTGAACTAACCAAACTTCCAATCGTAAGCGATGCTTATGATATGGTTGAAGAAAGAGTTTCCGATGTTGCTGGCGATTTCCGTGACCAAATCCAAACTTCAGCCCAACCTACTCCTGAAGTAGTTCCAATGGCTGCTGAAGGCGGTATCTCTGATGAAGAATACGCTGCTGAAGAAATGGTTCTTAACGCTATGGAAGCCGCACCTTCAAAGTCTGGCACACCTAAGCAACAAGCATGGCGATCCTGTGTCGCTGAAGCAAAGGGCAACATGACTAAGGCTAAGGAACTTTATTCCGCTATGGGCTACTAAGGTGGTTTCATGGAACTTATATCAAAAGCCGACAATTTCGTTGGCGAAATAGTTCGTGGTGTAGGAGTTTTTACTATCTATGCTGGTATGATTAGTGGTATGTATCTTACTATTCAATCTATTCGTGCTATGGATTATAAAAATATTACACTTTATGCTCTTATGACTGGTGGATTATTCTACGGTCTTACTAAACTTAATGCACACCGACCGTTTCAACCCGTTGGGCCTTTAACAGAATTAGAAGTTATTGATATGATGCCCAGATCAATGTTTGATGAGGAAGAAGCGGAGTGGTATCAATGATTAACAATCCTGTAGCCTATTATCAAGAAATGGGTTTATCTTCTATTGATTCTTTAGTTTACACGGGTGCTTTAGTTGGTGCTCTTGGAGGAATCCTTGGAATCGTTAATGGTTTTCGTTACAGTCAGATGAAACAAGTTGCAGTTTTCGGAATTATGACTATTGGTTGTGGCTTTGGACTCATGGAAGGCTTGGATATTGCTAACAAGTATTATCCTAAAGAAGAATAAATACATATAGTTGTCTAACTATATTATATATGTGTCAGGAGTTATCAATTTTCTTCGCAGTAAATCTCAGGGTTTCAATGGCAGAGCCTTTTTTATCGGTGGTGAATCTGAAACCGATAATTTAGGTCCGGGCGAAGCATATACTGGCCAACATTACTTTACTTGTTCTAACCCCGACATTATGCCTACGTCTTGCGATGAATGTGCATTAACGTGGGCTTATTCTGATAGTAGTTTTGTTAGCGGAGAAAGAGGAAGTCCCGTAGAGGTGAATCCAGCCAAAGAACAAATCCTAAAGTTTTACAATGAAATCGTTACTGGTGGAGATATGGCTTCTTACCGCCCATACCAATGGAAAACCGCACCCAGCCCTGTCGCTGATTCTAAATATAAATCTATTAATTGGTTAGTAGACAAAGATAATGATGTCTGGTGGGTGATCGCAGAACTAAGAACTCCCGAAAGTGACAACTATATTCAACTCTTACAAGAACAATATGTTGATGATTGACCTTACAAATCCCAAAAATAGGGCAAAGATTTATATAGTCAAAAAACAAATCATACTATATCCCGCTAAGGGAGGAAAGATTAATATGTCAATGAGAAGCCAAGTATATGAATGGAGTAACCTTCAGACAAGTGCGAACCAACTTCGCCGTCTTTCTACCGATGAGCCTGTCGCAATCACAGCAAACCGTGAGTATGACATTTTCACTGGTGGAATTGGAAACAACATTACCAAGCCCGCAGAAACAACCGCCACACAATTCATTGTGATTGAAGATATTGCAGCAAGCCCAGTTCTATCTGGTGCTGTTCAAATCCGTATCAACACAACTGATTACTTCCAGAACCCTGACGTTACCAACATGGATGGTATCCCCGGTCTGGCAAGTCCTTACCCTCGTGGTGCAAACTCAACTTTGGATCTAACATCCGTTACTGCATCCACTGTTGGTTCAGAGAACATCCTAAAGTCCTTTGACCTTTACCCAGACGTTTACGTTCTACCCGGTCAGACTTTCCAGATTCTTTACACTACAAGTGTTGGAACTACAACCACTGATGCTACATCTACTGAAGTTGTTTCTTGCTTCGTCAAGTATACTCTTTACGATGGACCAGATGCTCTTATCGCTAACAAACTCTTGGAACTTGGTGTAACAATCAACCCAAACAACGTTGACTGGTATAAGCGTTCCTTGATTGAACAACAGCAACGCTCTCGTGTCGCTGCAGCCGCTGGAGGTCAGGCTTAATCGGAACCTCCGATTTAAAAACTATTATAGGAGTTGAAAAAATATGTCAATGAGAAGCCAAGTATATGAATGGGATGCATCCCTCGGAACTGCCATGACCGTCGCTACAAGCGTAGGTCAGAGAACATCTATCTTCGTCGGCGGTGTTGGTAACAACATCACAAAGCCTGCTGAAACCACTGCAACAGAGTTCGTTGTTATTGAAGACATCGCTACCACACCCTCTTTGGGTTGCTGGGCTGGTGTTGGAGACAACACTGTAATCCGTGGTCTATTGGTTGACGGAACTGCTGGAACTGCTGGACTTGCTGGTCCTCGTTCCTACGTTCAGGTTCGTATTAACACCACAGACTACTTCTTGGACCCAGATAACATCCCTAACGATGGTATCCCCGGTGCTGCAAGCCCTTACCCACGAAGCATTAACTTCCAGCCTTGTTTCAACCTTTACCCAGACGTTTACGTTCTGCCCGGTCAAGTTTGGGACGTTCTTGTAACTTTCTACAACGCTGGTGCTTTCGCTGGTGCTACCGCAGTTGCTAACGAACTTATGTGTTTCGTCAAGTATACCCTTTACGACGGTCCAGATGCACTTATCGCTAACAAGTTGTTGGAGATGGGAATCAGCATCAACCCCGGTAACGTAGACTGGTATAAGCGAAGCCTACTTCAAGCACAGGCTTAAGCGTAATACTCGCCTATTCCGAGTGATTCTCCCTAACGGGAGTATGACGGTTTAGCGAAGGCGTTAGGTGTTGCCTATGCAGTTGAGGATAACTTCCACTAATACGGGAGTAGTTCTAATCTGTGTCGGCACTGCTTTAACCGCTTATCACGCTGAGGCTATGGTAACTGAAAGGTTCAAAGGTTCTGCTATCAGATCCCACATTTCCCTTGCACTGCTCGGGTTAGTAACCTTCAGTATCGGCTGTAACTTAGTTGCTAATGGTATACATGACCATCTGGTAGCAAAGAGTTAAGTAAGTGGTTCGCTAAGCACAGGCTATGTTTGATGTCATCATTCCGATTTATCGGATTGACCCAGCACTACTGCAACGGTGTTTAGATTCTGTCTACGCACAGAGTTTACCTTCCACGCAGTATAACGTTTGGGTTGTTGATGGCACACCTACTGATGCTGACACCTACCAAGGCTGTATTGAGATTGTCCAAGCATTTGAAGACCACCCCGGTTTTCATTATTTCCGACAATCAGGCCGTGGCGTTTCGCAAGCCCGTAATGAAGCCGTGACTTTAGGAAGTTCACCGTATATCGCATGGTTAGATGGTGACGACTACTGGTATCCACTACATTTAGAAGAACTCAAGAATTGTATTGAGTCTACTACTGACGACCACGTTATGTGGTGGAATGCTGGTGATGTTACTATTAAGTTTGAAACTACACGGGGTAACACCTTTGAGTCCCTCAAAAACTTCAACTTTTGCCCTAATCACCCTACTTGGAGTGATAAATATCATGGTTTACACTTCCGTTTAGATGCCACTTTGTTTCCCAGTAGCGTCGTAGTAAGGCGTTCACGTTTTGAGGAAGTCGGTGGTTTCTTAGAAGAAGTCTGGTTAGGAGAAGACCAATTGTTATGGTATCACCTTTGTGGTGATGGCAGATCCGATGAGAAAGTATATTTATCTTATCAAAACGATTTCGTTGGAGTCTACCGTCAACACGATGAGAACTATTTTGATAAAGGTCAGAATCCATGGGTAGATTTGTATGGCGATGACGCTCGTGAGAAATGTGATGATGACTTAAAACAGAATTATCTTAAATATTGGGGTGCCTTATCTACATGGGAACAACCCGAAGATATGTCTGACGAAGAATGGCATGATATTACTACTTACCGATTAACCGCTTCTGTGCAACCTGCAACAATAGAAATAGATTGATTACAGTTATTTTGGAAACCTGATACCTACATATAGGTGATATCCAAAATATATCTTATGCCCACTTCTGACAAGACCAGTAAAATCATAGCCCCACCCTTACAAATCGCCGGTATAGACATTGATGTTGAAGCCGTTAAAGATGCTATGCTTTACATTAATCATAACACTGGGCATGATATGGTTGACCGTCAAATTGATGAGTTTATTTTATCTACTCATAGTGATGGCTATGTAGAATCCAAACAATTAGAATATAGTGGACGTTCTTATGTTGGTTGGGCACACAGTTTGATGGCAGTTTGCGAAAAATATTATGAAGTAGAAAAAGTATGTTCTTACAATGGCCGTGGAACTGCTGAAGCCAATCCAGTATATTTAGACGAAAAAGTTAAGAGTCGTGATGGTAGTGAAACCACTATCAAAGTTCCTCATCGTCAAACCAGATATTTGCGCCATCGTGAAGATGGACACCCCTTAGTATTATATTTTTATCCATACGATATGTATGAAATTGATTGCCGTGTTTACTTTAGCACAAACTCTGCTTACAATCATGTAGAGTTTATGGACGAGGTTAATGACCACTTTAAAACCGATGGTATCTATAAAAATGCTGTCATCAATGCTGATTATACTTTCTTAGATGTTCCTGAAATGGATTGGAACGATATTGTTCTTAGTGAGCAACAAAAATCTATGATTAATCGTCATGCTATCAACTTCTTAGATCGGTTAGAAGATTACAAAGAATTGGGTATGCGAACCAGCCGTGGTCTCTTGTTATTAGGTCCACCCGGCACTGGAAAAACACTATGTTGTAGTATTCTTATCAATCTTTGTAAGGAGTGCACTATTATTTATGTTTCCCGAAATGCTGTCAAAGAAAGAGGACAAATAGACGAAATCTATAGTTTGGCTCGTAAATTATCTCCTACTTTAGTGGTTGTAGAAGACATTGATACTTTGGGTGGAATTGACCGAGAAGAAGGCGACCACCCCCTCTTGGGAGAGTTCCTTAACTGCTTGGCAGGAGTAGAAGAAAATGAAGGTGTTATCACTTTGGCTACTACCAATTATGCTAATCATTTAGATTGGGCTTTGGCCGACAGACCCGGCAGATTTGATATCCGTGTTAATTTTGACCACCCTGATTTGGCTGCCCGTGCATTGATTTTAGAAAAATATTTAGATAAGTGTCGCACAGATGCTTTGGATTTGAAGTCAATGGTAAAGAAGACTGATGGTTGGTCTGGGGCTTACCTCAGAGAGTTGGTAAATATTGCTATCATGCTTTCTGCCGACCAAGATAAAATTATTACACAAGAGATTTTCGATCAGGCTCACAAAGAACTTAATGATATGAGAAATGAAGTTGCTAAAGAAAGAGGACGCACCCGCAAGGCTGATAATACTGGCAACGATGTTTTCTATGGTTGAGAAAAGTATAAATAGCGGTGAAGGCTTAATATAGTCATGGCTAAAGCCCCTGTCGTTACCGAATTACCTCTACAAAATATTAGATTCCTTTTCGGAACTATGGTAGACCTAAGAATGCTACCGCAAGTTCTGGAACAAACTGGACGAGCAGAAGTTGGTGAGTTTAAGTTAGTTGCTCACTTCCCTGCTGATGAAAAAGCAGCCAACAATGAGGCTGGATACATGGCTCGCCACAAGGGATTCCGTGGTGGAGATTACAATACTTATCATGGTGACCCTTACACTCTTGATGAAATTAACTGGGATGCTACAGGCCGTGCAGGTGTGCACTTAGTCACCAAAACTAAGTATGGGCAACAAGTAGAGTTCCCCACTATTCCTGATAAGTCCGACCCGTCTGAACTTATGCTTATTGTTTCAGAATATGTAGAATCTATCAAAACTCCTCCACTTATTGTTCGTTGCAGTGGTATCGGTGGCTCAATTTCGCCATTAGGAAACAAGAAGTATCAATTAAGTTTAACTACTGGTGCAACCAAGTGTCCTGCTGGTATCAAAGACCACGTTCCTAAGCAATATCATGCTGAAGATTCCGAGATAATTCCTCACGTTGGTGGAGATTACTTACTTAACGCTGAATCCATGTCCCCGGCAGACCGTGACTTTATTGGGCAACAAATTGCTCGTCAAATGCAAGGATATTACCGCACAGGTGTTATTGGAGTCGATCCAGTTATCGGTGCTTACCCTAACGGCCCCATGAGTATCGCTAAGAGGACCAACGAGGCCAAGCAAGATTTCTTCCGTGAACCTGCAGTTCAGGACGAAGATGGCCGATGGAATAAAGGTCCGAACCGATGGCAGGC
>Ga0209645_1000026_pt1 | contig 67298 bp, 63 predicted proteins | sample ETNvirenome_6_30_FD_184070 | JGI IMG/M metagenome (GOLD analysis project Ga0209645, IMG submission 184070) | Marine viral communities from the Pacific Ocean - ETNP_6_30 (SPAdes) (version 2) | ecosystem: Environmental > Aquatic > Marine > Oceanic | place: Pacific Ocean | collected 2013-06-19
TGCTAGAAAAATAAAAGGTACTGCTAAAGCTGTTGGGTTTGGAAATAGAGCATGGCAAGGAGCTAGAATAGGAAGACAGATTATTACAGGTGCTGGTTATGAAGCTGGAGTTGAAGCTAGACATCATTATAATCATTTAAAAGAAGAAATAATAAATGCTTGGACTAGAGAAAGAGGAAGAAAATTAACAGATGAAGAGTTAGCGGAAATAGAAGAAATAGCTACTGCTTCTTCTAATGCTGTTTTTGCAACAAATTTAGCACTAGTAGGAGCTAGTAATATGTTAATGCTAGGAAAGTTATATGGTCCAGGCTATGCATTACAAAAAACAGCTACAGGTGCAGGTAAAGTTGCATTTACTACAGCTAAAACGGGTGAAAAAACTGCTAGGGCTGCGTATAGAAGTACAAGTAAATTTAGACAAACTTTAAAACAAGGAATAAGTAGAACAAAAAATGTATTAGGAGTTCCATTATATGAAGGGTTTGTAGAAGAAGGTGGACAAAATGTAATTACTACTGCGCTCCATGATTATAATTTTCATAAATATGGAGATAGTAAAAAAAGAACAAAAAGTATGCTTGAAGCTGCTGTAGGAGGCTTCAATGAAACATATGGAGAAGATGATGGTATGACAGAGGTGATGATGGGATTTATATTGGGTGCAATTGGATTACCAGGACAAGGAGGAAATATTATAGCTACTCAAGAAAGACTTAAAGAGGTTCGTAAAAAAGAGCAGATGTCAGATTTTATGGCTGACTATTATAATAAGAATAAAGATTTAATGGCTGCAATAAAAGCTAATGCAGATTTCATGACAGAAACGCAAGAACTAACTGCTTTAATGGATAAGGCTATGGCAGATGGTAATATAGCTGCTTTTAAAGATTTAGAAAACGATCAAATATTTTCTTATGTTAAGTCAAAATTAATGACAGGCCAATTTTCTGATATAAAAAGTGATGCTGAAGCTATTAGAGAAATGTCAGATCAAGAATTTATGACGCAATTTGGTTACGATCAAAGTAATTTTTCAGATCCTTCAGAAATATCTATTAGAAAAAATCAAGCTGCAGACTCTATTATAGAAAGAGCTAGAAAAATACAAGAGGCTTATAAAGTAGTAGATCAGATATGGGATCCAGGAAATGCATGGACAAAAGATGAAAGAAATGAAATTAGAGATAGAATGGCGCACGATCTTTCTGTTCTAGATAATGTAGATGAAAGAATGCATACTCTTGAAAATAGATTAGCAAAATTAACAGGAGGAGTTATTCAAGAAACTGAAGAAACAAAAGAAGCAGGAGCGACTAGAACAATTAGTTATAAGTATAGAAATAAAGAAGGGCAAGAACAAACTCGTACATTTACTATAGGAGACTTTTCAAACGGCTCTTTATTGTATCAATACCAACAACTTTCTGAAAAATTAAAAGGTGATATAACGCCTATAGAAGGCTTAACAGAAGAGCAAACTAAAGAAGTAATAGAAGCTCAATTAGAACAGCTTAGAGAGGCTATAAATGGTCGTACAGGAAGTCCTGAAATAGATTTAGCTAACCTATCTCCTGAAGAGATAAATCTTTTGTCTGCATTTAGCGATCAATTAGACAATTGGATTAAACAAGATGACGCAGGAGGTGTTAAAAATCTTAAAGAGGTTATGCAAATCCTTAAAGATTTAAGACATTTAAGAGGAAGAAAGCAAGAGTTTATACAAAGATTTAATGAAATTGCATACGGTAAAAAAGCAAAACGTCAGTATATACAAAGAGTAGAAAGATATGTAGAAGATATAGGTAAGGAAACAGCTATGGAGGGTATAAATCATCCTAGAGCTAGACAATTATTTAATAAATATGGTACAAGTGCTAAATTTAAAGTTGGAGATAAATATTATAGATTTACTGAAGATGGAAACTTAATAGAAGAAGGAGATGACACTGCTACTCCTGTAGATTCTAGTATATTAAAAGATATTTCTCAGCAAGATATTATTACAGATTCTCAAGAAAGAGCAAAGAAATTTATCGAGGCTTTAGATGCTATTAAAAAAGATAAAGGGGAGAAAGTAAAAAAGGTTATTAGACAAATAGATGAAACTGAAAAAGAAGTAGAAGCTTTAATAGATAAAATTGTAGATCAGGGACTAGAAGATCAAGTAAAAACAGGAAGAAGTAAAGGAAAATTTATTAAACGTAAAGAGGTTAAGAAGACATTAGATAGTCTTAATGAACAAATAGATACAGGATTTAAACTTTTAGAAGAATTAGAACAAACTAAAAGAGACTTACAAGCTCAAATAGAATACATAGAAAATCTTGTAAACACACATTACGATCCTCAATCACAAACTTTTGTTACAGATCCTATACAATTATATGAGACTGGGCAAGAAATGATTGTTGAATCTGCTAGTCAGCTTGGAGTCCTTGCAGATATACTTAGTCCTCAAGATATGACTATAGATCCTGGGGTAGCTGAACAAGTAGCTAACGAAATAATTGATTCTATAAATGAGTTTTCTAAGCAAAATGAAGAAGTATCACAAACTTTATCTGAAAAATTACAGCAATTAAGAGAATATAGAGATGTATTAGAAAAAAGTTTAATATCTAGGTTAAATGAAATGCCTGGATTAAGAGCTAGTGCTTATCCTCAATCTGAAAATATGAATGAATTGTATTTGGATACAATTAATGATTTAGAGGTTAAGATATCAGAAATATTGCAGCAAGAAGAGGATATGAAAATACCCCCTGAAGATAGGATAGGTGCTACATTAAAGTTCCAATTTGATATTCTTACAGGAAATATAGAATACCAAAAACATAAAGGCTTCCCTACTTATGAAGATTATAAAAGATTTATTAGTAAAAACCCTAGTGTATTTAGAGATCTAGATGCTTTAGGATTATCCGTGCTAAGAGAAACTGAAATAGCATTTGGAGAAGCTAGATTTTTAAGAAGAGAATTAGAAGCAACTGATCAAGAAATAGAAGAGTATAAACAAATACTAAAACAAATAGAAGCTTCTAAAGATCCTACTGTAGATAATCAATTGCATGCGGCAACTATGTTACAATCTGCATCTAAATATACTCAGGTTATTGAAGAAATGTTACAAAAAATGTTTGAACTTCAAACAAAAGTAATAGAGCCTAAAGCAGAAGAAAGCAAAGATAATTCTAGAGAGAAACCTTCTACAAAAGAAAAGAATTTAAAAAATCCTATTAGTAGAAATATTGATGAAAAAGATATTAGAGAAAAGGGAACAAAATTTAAAAATGTAGGAGGTAAAATATATTATAGACCTGATATTTCAAATACAGGATTTTCAAAAACTGCAGGAAATCATTATCAAGCCTTAATAGATTATGAAGATTTATCTACAACTGATAAAGAAGGAAATTTGATACCAAAAGAAGGTCTAAGTGAGCAGGATATAGCAAAAAGAAATAATGCTGAAGCTCAATTAGTATTCTATAAAACTACAGAACAATTTTTAGAATTAAGAAAAGACAGTAAATCAAAGGTAGGATTAATGCCTGTAGTATCTTCTAATATACCTAATAATTTAAAAGAAGAATTAGGATCCCCTATAGATCAGGGTTCAACACCAACTGTAAAAGTAACCTCAGAGTCTGAAAGAATAAAAGCATTAGATAAAACATTAAATAAAGAAGATAGAGGCTTTGTAGATTTAATGCGAAAAAGAAAAGGAAGAAGTCAAGAAATAATTAACCAAACAATAAAGCAAAAAGCTGGTAATACTGCAGCAGGTAATCAATTATTAGAAAGGTATAAAGCTGAAGACACATTATCAAATCCAGAAGGAAAAAGAGAAGCCCAATTAATTTCTGCATTTAGTTTATTATATACAAATAAGTTTCAACCAGTAAGCGCAATTGAACCTGTTTTAGATGGTGAATCTGGACGTGCAAGTAAAGTTGACCAAACTATTAGAGAATATGAAGCTTGGAAAACAAGTGGAACTGGTGGTAAAAATGCATGGTATAATACAACTACTAAATTATTTGATAATACAGGAGATATGAGTAGTTCAGAAACTGCTGATATAAAGCTTGTTTTAGTTTATACTAGTGGTAATAGAAAAGGTACTCCTGTTAGAGTAAATAACTCAGGAAAAATATCTAAAGATGGTAAAGGTCGTATTGTATATACATCTATGATGGACTCTGATTTTTATTTAAAAGATGAAAATGGAGATTATCTTGTAGATAAAAAAGGAAATAAATTACCACGGTTTACTAATAATAATAATTTAACTCAAACTGTAATAGATGCTAAAATACAAGAGCATAAGGATCTTAGAGAAAGTCTTATAGAAGAAGCTGAAGAAGGTAAGAAAACAAATAGAATTTTTACTATAACTAGCTATAACCCAGGAATGCCTAATGTAATGAGTAAAGATGGAGCTCCTCTTTTATTTCCTGTAAGAGGTAGAGCAGTAGGTAAAAAGAAATCTTTAAAAGATGTTGATATTAAGATTGCAAATATTGTTAATAATGATGGCACATCTAATATTACTGTTGGTGGTGTAATATATGATATACCTAAACCTGGTATGGTATATACTGTTATAAATGGTAATTTAGCACCTTTAAAAGTTAGAAATTTAAATGATTCTGAAGTTGACAGCATAGTTAATATGCTTAGGTTATTTGAAAAGAATATGGAGTTGTTACAAGCTCAAGGGATAACAGGTGAAGAACTTATATCTCGTGCAGCTGTTATAGAAGGAGCTGATGATGCTCTTCCTATATTTGAATATTTACGTCATATAATATATTATGGTCCTAATACTAACTTAGAAGGATTTGATAAACGTTTTAGACTTTCCTTTAATAAAAATCGTAAAGGGTATGTATATGGAGAAAATGGATTTATAAGTCAGGCACAATTAAAAGCAAATGATCCTGCAGCTATTGCAGATTTTAAAAACTTTTTACGTACTAAAACACATCAAATATCTAAATTTGCTGTAGATAAATCGGTAACTAAGGCTAAAGGAAAAGAAACTGTTTATACACCTTTTGTAGAAGTTTCTCTTAATGACGATCTTACTATAAAAGAAAAGAAAGTTTGGGCTAATTATAAAGAATATCTTTTACAAGAAAGAGAGGATACTGATTTTGCCCCTCCTCTTCAAACTAGTATGAATGAAGCTGACGGGGACTTTACTGCACCACAAACTAAGTATAGATATTTAAGATATACTGCTGGTAAAAAGCAACGTAGTACTTTACAATCTAATAATCCTATTCCTTCAGTAGAAGCTCCTGTAGGTAAATATGAATACGGAGAAGTTCAATCTGCATCTTTAGCAGAAGAAAAAAGAACTATTGCAGCATTAAAAAATAAACAAAAAGTAACTATTGAAAATAAAGATCTTGGAATTCCACAAATTGTAGATCCTACTAAAAAGGGGGCTGTTAAATCTCTTAATTCTGTATATGGATTATTTGATAGTTCAGCACCAGAATTAGAAGATATGACTATATCTAAGTATGTTTCTTTATTAGAAAAAGATCTTGATGAATATGAAAATGAATTCTATTCAGTTCCTTTTTCAGACTTTACATTTGTTAAAAGAAGACCAGATGCAGAACAGGCGTTAGAAAAAATTAAAATGAATACATCTAAGTCTAATTCTAAAGCTGCAGATCAAATGAAAAAGAATCAAGAATTTGATGAAAGAACTGGTAGTGATAGAGATTTCTTAGATTTATTTAAAGATGCACAAAAAACAATATCTGAAGGAGTAGATGAATATACTTCTAAAGATTTAAAAGATGAAGATTTTGATGATGATAATTTTGATGACGATTCAGTAGACGTTGCTAATTTAGATGTAAGAGGTATAGAAGGAGGAACAACTAGATTACAAGTAGAGTCTTCTGAAAGAAGTGTGGAAGAGGTAATGAAAGAGATTAAAAAAGCTAAGGAAATGATTCCTTGGGCTGATATTGAATTAGTTACAGGCTTTATAAAAGGAAATACTCCTTTTGTAGTAGGCCAGTCTAGAGGTTGGGGTAGAATTCTTGTAAGTAATTTAGGTCCTTCAGGCGTAGTTTATCACGAAGCATATCACCAAGTATGGAGAAATGCTATTCCAGTAAAATTAAGAAAGGCTGCAACAAGATATGTTAATAATTTAGATGGTATAGGTCGTACTTTTCAAGGAAAGAAAAAAGACTTTTCAAAATTTAACTCTCTTGAAGTAGAAGAATATTTAGCAGAAGAATTTAGAAAGTGGATTATAACAGGAGGTAAATATAAAAGTGAAATATATTCTGCCAAAAAGAAAGGTATTATAGCAAATATTTTTGATCGTTTAAAAAGACTATTAAGAAATCTTTTAGGATTAGATAGTAATCTTAGACCTTCAGATGATATGTTAGAAGTAGCTGAATTATTTCAAGGTATAGCTGCAGGTGACTATAGTCGTTTAACTGAAATGGATACTATAGCTATTAAAGATGCTGATCAAGATTTAAATGAAGTTAAATTATCATCGAGAGAAATTTTTGATAATGATAAAATAGCTAATATGGCACTACTTCCAGATAATAGAAATGGAAGAAAAACTAGCGCAAGGTTTTCTATGGATGTATTAAGTACTCTTACTAGACATTTTGGAGAATCATTATTTGAAAATGAAATACCTTTAAAAAATATTACTACTAGAGATCTAGATAAATTTACAACTCCTGAGAAAAAAGCAGAATTTAATACTAAAATAGAAAATGCTTATATCGCTGCCATAAGAAATATGGTAAAAGAGTTAGGAACACTGGGTAAATTAAAAAGAGAAGCATGGATTAAAACAGGAGAAAAGAATACTCAATTAGAAGAAGATTTAAAGCGTATTATATATCTTCGTAATTACTTAAAGTCAAACTATAGAAACGTTATAGAAGGTCATAGATCGTATTTAAATACCTTAGGATTAGATATCTCTCAAACTTATGATAGTTTGACAGATACTATGGATATTACAGAACTAGATCGTACAAAAGATGTATTTGGAATAATGGAATCTTTTGAGTTTTCTAGTATTGCTACAACTCATCCTATGATGAAGTTAATGATCGGTACTCTTCCAGGTTCATTTAATACTACTCAAACAAAAGGAGTAGTAGATTTTAATGAGGCTATGAATTTCTTATTTGAAAAGTTACAAGGTACTACAGATCTTAAAAGTCAATTACTTATATTAGAATCTTTAAAAGATACAAAACCTTGGATACAATCTTTATTAAATAGACTTAATCCAGATCTTTCTGGAACTTCTAATTTTACTTATAGTGAATTAAAAATACATAACTTATTTAATCAGACATTTTCTAAAACAAAAAATGAGTTTTTAACTCAGCTTATAGATGAAGACGGTAATATTTATAGTGTAGATGCTAATCAAACAACTGTTGCAAATTTAAAAGGTGGGCAGTGGCTTGCTAATCTTATGGGGAAATTGAATGAAAAGGGATTAGTGAAATTGGATAAAAAAGGAGAAGTAAAAATTGATTTGACTCATAAAATTAAATTTGAAAGTTTAAATCAAAAAATATCTATACTTGATTTTAGATCTAATCCTAAATTAAAAAATTATTTTTCAGGTGCTGCAGGTATAGAGTTTTTACAAGCATTTGGTATAGAGTTTACTAATCCTGAAGCTATGCTAGCCTCAACAGAAGAAATAGACGGTAAAGCTATTCCAGATATAATAAATGAAGCAGCTCTATGGATTATTAATCAAATTAGTTTGGACAGAAATGCTGCAAATATTTATGATCAGAATTCTTTAGATATAAAAACTAGACTAGGTAAATTAATAAAAGCAGAAATGCTTTTTAGTGATGATGTGATAGAACACAGACATTTTAATCCTGAAGGAAAACCTATATATGGTATTACTTTAAATACCTATATGAGTAAAATAGCTAATCAAATAACAAATGGTATTTTACCTAAACATTTAGATCCTAATTTTAATCCTTATACAACTAACTCTATTGTAGTAAGACAATTACCTAAAGGAGGAATTGTTAAAATGCAAGTTATAGAAGGTTTAAGAATAAATAAAATGGGTGATCAAGGAACCCTATCTAAAAATTTAACTCCTGCAGATAGAATAGCTTCTAATTTAAATTCTGTATTAAAGAATGGTGTATTTCCTATACTTAGAACAGGTGATTTAGGGACAGAATTTGGAGTAAAACTTCCATTTAATACATTTAGAAATATTGATAGTGCTAAAAAAGAAATATTAGGTTATATTTTAGATGAAATTTTAGTGTCTCAAAAATTAAATACAGAGGGATTAGGAAGCGATATAAATAAATTTAGAGAGGACGCTAAAGATTTAAGAGTGTTTAAAGACATTCTTGCTTTATCTGATAATGATCTATTTAAAAATAATTTAAAACGAGTTTTACAAGGAGAACAAGATGTTTCTGAATTTATGACTACGCACGGTGATCATATGTTTGAAATGGTTAAATTCTATTTAGAAGATCAAGCATCTGAAACCATAAAAATTTGGACAGAAAATAGAATAGTAGATAGTATTGATCGTGGTTATTTTGATAATAATGCAATAGATAATTCTATTATTCAAAATATTGTAGGAGATATTAAAAACAAACGTAAGCTTACTGATGCCCAGTTAATAAAAGTAGCAGAAGCATTTGTTATAAATGATTTTATTGCAAATACAGAACAATTGAAGATATTTTTTGGTGATCCTGCTCATTATAAAGCTTTTTATAAAAGAACAAAGGGTGCTGCGGGTACAAAGAAATTTGCTAGATCAGATGTATTTATAGATGAATGGTTAAACAAAGAAGAAAATAAAAGAAGAGACAATAAAGTTGCAGACGGAACTGCTGAGGTAGTTGTTATGGAAGATCCAATGTCTGAAAGTGTATGGAGCACTGAATATGAAAGATACTTAGGAGATCCAGGAAGATTATACAGAACAAATCCTGAAGCAGATGCAAATGCTTGGGCTAATATGCACTTTTATAGAGAACTTATGATTAGAGTTGGTGATTGGACAGATCAACAAGAAGATTTATATAAAAAGATGTTTGATCCTAATCAAGAAGACTTAACTATAGAAGAATTAACTGCGTTCCCTCCATTAAAACCACAGTATTTTGGACCTCAAGTAACAGGAGAGGCATTTAGTCCTATGTATATGATGAAGTTATCTTTAACTCCATTATTTCCACAAATGACTGTTATGAATGGGCAAAGAACGCAATTAGCGGATCTTATGGATGATATGAGTGATAAGCAAATTGATATTGTTTTACATCCATCAGGAGTTAAAGTTGGGCACAAGGTAACAGAAGAAGGTATAACCCCTCCTTTTTATAACGAACAAGGAGTTATTAATAAAATAGATCCTGACAGTGCCAGCACAATAGATTTATCTTACTTTGGGGTACAGTTAGATATTTCTCCAAAACCAAAATCTTTTTCTACTATAGGAACACAAGCACGTACACACATACTTGGTAATTTATATCACAATGGTGTTCCTAAAGATTATCCTGTAAATGCAGCTATTAGCTGGGATAATTTAAATGAAATTGAAAAAATAGCTGCAAGTCCTGTTCATGCTAAGGCAGTTAGATATACTCAATTAGTTAATGGATTTTCAGTCCAAGCCAGACAAAAAGTATTAGATAAATTTAATCTAATACAAGAAAATGGGAAATATAAACTTAAAGATGGAGACATGTCTAAGTTTATAGACTTTATTCAAGCTGAAATAGCAAAAAGAAAATGGCCTGAAAATATAGCTGAAGGAGTTAATTGGTTATTATCTAGAAATGAGAACGAAAGAGTATTTGATATCTTAGTTAATAAAGGTATGATTGAAACTCTTTTATTTTCAACCATAGGTAAGTCTGCTATTGCCCAAAAGTTTAAAGGGGATTTAAAAGTTCAAGTATCATCTACTGGATTTGAAGTAACAGCAAGGGCTGTTAAACAAAAAGATTTAAAAGGCAACTTTGGACTTGGAACAGGTACTTTAGAGTTTTATCATAAAGAAGATACTAATGATCGTAACTCTAAAACTCTTGGAATGGAGGTATATATGCCGCATTATTTTAAAGAGTATTTTGGACAAGACATGGAGATTAGACCTGACGGCATTTATAGTGCAGAAGGTGTAAAAGTTGGGGACAATTCTTTACTTGAAATAATAGGATTCCGTATTCCTACTGATGGATTGCATTCAATAGAATTTATAAAAGTAAAAGGGTTTTTACCAGAAGCTGCTGGACCTATGATTGTAGTCCCTTCTGAAATTACTGTAAAAGCAGGATCTGACTTTGATATTGATAAACTTACTTTATATTTCCCATCTTATAAAAGATTATTTGATGGTACAATTGTTAAAAGAAGATATATTGATGGAGACACTAACAATGATGAAGTATTAGAACAACTTTATAATCAAGTATATGGCCCTACTATTAATTATGCTAAAGAGTTAGATAGAAGCTTAGCAGAAGCAGATAGAAATAAAGAAGGAGATGAGGTATATGACTCATCTATAGAGGATTTAATGAAGGCTATGTTTGGTGAAGAAGCATTCCAAGATGCTACAGAATATACAGAAGCAGAGTTAGATGTATTATTAAAGCAATTTAAAGCAAATGAAAACTTAGATCCTAAAACAAGAGAAGATTTTGTTATAGATCAATATAAAAAATTAAAAGACAGATTAAAGTATATTCCATCAGTACAAGAATATATTAAAGAAAATAAAGGAAAACCAGCAGCAGAATTAAATCATCCAGGAGCTGTCCAAAATGAAATAATGGACATAATGAAAGATGTATTATCTGATCCTGATTCGTATGAACAATTATTGCATCCTATTGGAATTAAAAGATTAGGAGATGTAGCTGATGTTGTTAGAGCGGCTACAAATCAACCTATAAGATCTGAAAAAGATAATTTAGGATACGCAGAACTTATATCTTTTCCTAATAGACATAAAGTAAATACAGAACTTATGGTTGGTAAAAGAGGCTTAGGTATTGCTGCAGTAAATGCAACACACCAAGTAAAGAGCCAACTAGCTAATTTACATGTTCCACACAATAAAATAATAAACCATTTTGGAAATGAATTTAAAATAGGATTACATTTTGAGGGATTTGAGTCTTCTAGTCAAGGTGGAGTAATTGATTTAGGGAGGATATATGATTCACAAGGAGAGAATATTAGCGAGGTTTTATCTGAACTTGTAAATGCTTTTGCAGATGTATCAGAAGATCCTATAATATTAGATTTGAACTTAGTACAAGAAACAGCTTCTGCTGCATACTTTTTAATAAGAGCTGGCGTTCCAGTAGAAACTGTAGTTTTATTTTTAAATCAGCCTATTATAAAAGAATACATTCAAAGAAGAAATATAAATAATAGTAAATTTTTAAATGCAAGAGGTAAAGATGTACCTGTTCATGATTTAGTAGACTCTTTATTAAATAAATATGAAGCAGAAGGTATAGCTAAATTATCTAAAACTCCTACTATCTTTTCTCAAGATAGATTACAGTTAATGATGGGAAAAACTTTTGTGGAAATGAAAGCTAGTCAAGAAAATGCACAAGAAAAATATTTAGATGATCAGCTTCAAATTTTTAATCATTTTAGAATGTATGATGCTATAGGAACTAAGTTAACTCAATTAACTATAGGAACTTCTCATGATACTAAAGCAGCTAAAAATAGAAATCATGCTAAATTATTATTAGATAGAAGCGATGAAATTATTAGCTCAGAATATTTTGTAAATAGTAAAAAATTATTAGATAATACCCACTTAGGAGAATTCAGAAATACAGTGGATACATCAAGCAAAATGTTTAATAATTTCTTTATTAGTGAATTAGCAGGAGTAAGGCATGTAGCACAATTAGATAAAATATTTGAAGTTTTTTCTGATCCTGAAATTAGATGGGCAGATAATAAACGACTAGCAGCATTAAATGAAGCAGAAAACGACTTTATGGTAGCTGTAATGTCTTATGCATTAAAATCTGAAGGTGATGTAAGGTTATATGATAGAATAGAATCTTTATTCCAGGGACCAAATAGCCTTCCTATACAAGTTAAAAAACTTCAACAATTAGGTAAGTATCAAGCTAATCCTTTTGTAGCAGGATTATTACCTATTATTGATGAAACTAGAGGGGATTTAAAGAAAACAGATAATATAAAATATTATCATAGAATTTTAAATACATATGAAAAGAATTTACTTAGAGATGCATTCTTAGAGTTACCTGAAAATTTCCAAAACGCATTAATAGACTTTGGAATACTACAATCTGGTTTGTCTTCTACTAATGTATCCTTTTTAAATCTAGTTCCTAATGAAAAATATGCATCTAGAGCAGTAAATATTATTCCTCAAATGAGAAATTTAAAAATTGATGCTACTAATGAAGGGCTATCTAATTTTTATAATAACTTCTTTAAAAATAATGCAGAGAATTCTAATGTAGTTCCAAGGGTACCATATAGTAAAAGAGCAAAAGATAAATTAGGCAATACTTTAGATAGACCTAAAATTGTAGAAAGCGATTCTTTGGGAAGGTTCCCGTATTTAGCTGTAACTGTTCAGTCAGTTGATGCTAAAACTGCAAAGTTAATGAGAGACAGAGGAGAAAAAGTACCTACAAAGGTAAAACTTTTTAAAAACACGTATAGATTAGGCCCACCTTTTACTCTTCCAAATGGAGATCAAATAAGATTTTGGCAATATATGGAAGTAGATAAATTAGGTAATGGTAAATTCTTAAAAGAATATCCTCCTAATAATCAAACTTCTGTTATACCAGGTAATCTTTCTTCAAATAGAAGCGTAGAAATTATAAGCAAACTAGTACATAAACCGTATCCACTTAAAATGGATCCTTGGCAAATATCTTCTATAAGTAATGGACAAACAACATCTTTAGCAAATCCTGTTAAAAAATTAACTTCAGGTACATATGTATTACCTAATGCTAGTATAATAGAAATTGCATTAGAAGGAAGCGTTACTGTTAAAGACTTAAGAAGTTTATCTGAAAAAAGTGTATTTGCCAATAGATTAGGATATAGAAATTGGGATACTTTAGTAAGATCTATTAATAGTGGAAAAAATACAATACCTAAAAAATGGTTAAAAAATGAAACTGCAATAGATGTACATAGAATTGAACATAGAATAGTTCCTCCTAACCCTGAAAATAAAATACAATCTGACTTATCAGTTAGATTTACTCCTAAAGAAGTAGAAGAGTTAGATGGTTGGGGAGCAGGGCCTGCAGGAGGACCAATGGTAAAGGCTGTTAAAGAAAAATTAGAACAAGAAATTGAAAAGCAAATAGATGAAGGTAAATCTACATTTATTGTAGATCTAAGCCCTGGAATGGGATTAATGGCCGCAGATGTTCTTATTAGAAAACAAAGAGAATTAGCTCGTATTAACCAAAATATAAGTATAGTTGGAGTACGACCTTTTAGATCTCAACCAAACAAATGGCCTAAAGGCTGGCAAGAAGAATATAAATTAATTGTAAGATTATTAGAAAAAAATCCTAACTTTGTAAAAACTTTATATAAAGATCCTAAAACTAAACAAGAAGCAGGAGAACTTTATTCTAAAGGATCTTCATGGATTGTATCTAAAGCAAAAACTGAAATAGATATTAATTTAAATGAAATCAAAGAACTATTAGAACTGGAAGCTAATGACAGACTAGATAGTCAAGAATGTAATCCTTAAATTATGGCATGTAGAGTAATAAGAGATAGCGCAGATAATGTAGTAGAAGTTTTTGCTCAAAACGGGCAACCTTCTTTACTTTTTCAAAGTTTAAAAGGCATTTTAGACAATAATGCTAATGATGCATATAAAGCATATTTAAAAACTAGAACCTCTAGTTTTAGATCTAAATTTGCAGACTTTAATAATTTTGACGAAAATGGTGAATTTGCATTTGAAGCTAATCAACTACAAAGAGTCGTAGATGATTTAGGAAAAATTAAAAAGAAAGATATAAAATCTGAAACAGAACAAGCTATACAAAGCTATGATCTTATAGATGAAAACGGAAATCCTAGAGTTTTTAATAATCCACAAGTAGCTGCAGATATAGAGCAAAGAATTAAACAAGACTATCCTAATTTACAATTAAAATCTACTACAGTTGATAATAAAACTATACTTAAAGTAGGAGAAAATAGTCAATTTGATGCTAATAATATTTTTTATCAACTTGAAAACGATGACTTAAGAGCTGCAAAAGACACGTTAGATTCTAAAATGAAATCTTTTCTATCTCATATAGGGGTAGATATTAAACTTGTAGACAGTTTAACAGATAGAAATGGTGAAGTGCTATCTGGAATAGCTAAAGCAGACATGTTAAGCAAAGTAATACAAGTCGTAGAAAACAAAGCTGATGTATCTACTCTCCCTGAAGAAGCAGCCCACTTTTTTGTAGAGATATTAAAATCTACAAACAATCCTTTATATAATTCAATGAATAATCTAGTTGAAGGGTATGAACTTTTTGACAAAGTTGTAAGTGAGTATGGAAGTAATCCTATGTATCAAAATGAAGACGGGACTCCAAACATGGAAAAAATAAGAGACGAGGCTATTGGTAAATTAATAGCAAGAGAAATAGTTGACCAACACAATAAAGATGAGGACATAGAGAAATTAGGAAGATTTAAAAGATGGTTTGCTAAGGTAATGAATGCTATTAAAAAGATGTTTGGGGGAGTATTTAAAAATCCATATCAAAGAGCAGCCTATCAAATGTTAAATACTTCTATTAAAGAGTATAAAGATATTTCTAGGTCTATACAATCTACAGATCAATACTTACAACAAGAAAATCCTTCTACAGAAGTAGTTAAACCAGTAGGGCATAGTCAACAAGATATTGTAGACTCTATTTTAAGAGATCATAACAATATAAAAATGAGAGCTATAGATAAAACAGATCTAAAGCTTAGTAAAGTGATTACAGAACAAGATGACGACCTTACTATGAACATGTATGAGTATACTGATCCTGAAACGGGACAGACACATACAATATCTAAAAGGGTTAGTTTTAGAAATGCTGCAAACTTTGCAAGAAAGTTTAGATATGACATGGCTAAAATAAAAGAAATAAATGGCTCTGTACGATCTATTCATGCAAGAAATAATGGTACACACTTACACGGCGTTTCTCAAATGCTAGCAGAGTATTATGGTAGTAGATCTAATGCAAAATTTGTAGAAGTTATTGATACAAATGGCGAAGGAATAAAAAGTATTGGGGACATAAAAACATTTGCAAATACTCAAATAAAAATAGGGGAAACTCCATTTAATAATTTAAAAAAGGGAGTTAGTAAGGTAATACAACAAATAAATAAAGAACAAGAAAGAATAGATCCTAAAGGAAAAGCTAAAATATTAACAGAAGCTGTAGTATATGATAGATTAAACGATGAAGCGGGTACTATAGATTTACTAGTAGTATTTTCAGATGGTTCTACAGGTATATTTGATTGGAAATTTATAGTTAATCCTGCTCCTAGATACAACGTACCAAAAAGATACGGGGATAAAACAAAGCTAGCAGATAAAGCTATATTTGAATCTAAAATGGATGGGTGGAATACTCAAATATCAGCATATAAACAAATGCTAAGTAAAATACATGGATCTAAAAAAGTTAGATTTACACGTATAATACCTGCGCATGCACAATTTGCAGTAAAAAACTATATGAAAAAGGATTTTACTCCAATAAATAAGGTGGAAGCTATTATGATGGGAAGGGACCAAAATGAAATACTGGACCAGATCTCAGTAGCATTAGAGCAAACTGATTATAAAGGAATAAATAAATTACTTGAAAAATTTTACGATAAAAGAAGAAACCTTAAGATACAACTAAGAAATGTAAAAGGTAAAAAGAAAGTAAAGTTTGAAAAGCTTAGATCTGAAGCAGCTAAAGTTGAGCAGACTATACAAGCTTTAACTGTACAAAGAAATGTAATGGATGTAATTTTAAATGCGGGTAGAAGAATAGCATTAATTGGAGATAAAGTTGGAATTAGTGATCCTACTCATCCAGATTATTTAGAATTAGATGATTTAGTTGACGCATTAGAAGATTTGGCTACTTTTGAAGAGTTAGCTGCTAACACTGCAATCTATTTAAAAGATTTAAGATCTAGTAAAGATGCAGAAATAAGAAAATCTGCTGCTGCCATACAAAAAGCCGTAGACAGAGCTACTGGTATTATAGAACGTAACGTTGAAGTTATAAAACAAGGAATGTTTGACAGGCTAACTACGAAAGCTGATAAAATGGATGGAGAAGATCTTACAGAATCCCCAAAAGAATTAGGGTTTTTTGATCGTAATGGTAGACAAATGAGTCAAATGCCTCATCCTATATTTAGAGTAGGTTATAATCGTATATTAAAATCTTTTAATAAAATTAAAGGAGCTACAGAAGGGTTGAAAGGAGAAGAAGATGAACCTGGAACTATAATGCATGAACTAAAACTTTTAAAAAATTGGAGCAAATCTAAATACGGTAAAGAAAGTTTACAAAAAGCTTATCGTATGATGATTAAAGATAATATTGTAAAAGATGAAAAAGGAAAAGAAACTATATTATCTAGAACATTAGCTGCTAAATTTGGTTCTGATTTTTATCAATCAGTAAGACAAAAAATTGCTGATAGAGATGCCAAGTGGATGAGAGAAAATTTCAAAATTAAAAAAGATGCTAATGAAATATATAAGAGGCAATTGGAGTTGAAAAGAGCATTTGAAGAAATCCATAATGCAGATGTTTTTGAAATTGACGACGAGACGGGAAAGAAAAAGAAAGTGAAGGACAATGCAAATTTAAGAAAAGAAAATATAAAAAGATGGGAATTAAATAACAATATATTTTTACCTTCAGACGAAGCTTGGTTAAAATCTAGTTGGTGGTTTTATTTAGAACCAAAAAATCCAGAAGAAAATTATTCAAAAGAATTTAAAGAATTAAATAAGCCAGGAAATGAAGGAGCGCTTAGATTCTATAATTTTTATAAAGAAAATATACAAAAATTAGCAGATGTTGCTGGAATACACCTTGATCATAACTTTATACCAAATGTAAAAGATGGTTTAGTTGATAGTATTATTAATAATCCATTTAATATGTCAGAGTTTTTTGATTCTATATCAAGAGCAATGGTAGTCCATGAAGAGCAGGAAGATATGGGTATATATAACGATGGAAAATTAGTAAGCCAAATACCTTTATTGTATACAGCAGATATGAGAAATAGTAAAGGAGAATTAGATGCCAGTTTAAAATCTATAGATCTGGCTAGTAGTTTATTTGCTATGTCTAAATCAGTATACACTTTTAAGTATATGAATGAGATAGAAGCAGAGCTTCTTGCATTGAAAACTTATTTAGCAAACGTAGGTGAAACTCAAACTAATTTAAGAGGTAAGATAGTATTAAAAGAAGATGGATCAATAAAAATTGCAGACACTAGTTCTAAAACAATTGATACTTACGAAAAATTTGTTAAATTTTATTTGTATGGACAGAAAATACAAAGTAAAGATCATGTAGCTAAAGTATTTGGTAGAAGTATAAGTCTTAATAAGACTGTACAAGCTGCTATGTCGTATTATTCTGCAAGAACATTAGGACTATCTTTAACTCCCGCATTTGCTGCTAGAATAATTGGAGGAATAAATATGTGGGTAGATTCTGTAGATGGAATGCATTATAATAGAAAACAATTAAGAAAAGCACATAGATTATGGATGACCCAAGGTAAGATGGTTAGATCAGCAGCAGTTATGTTCGATCCTTTTCAACAGGGTATGCAATGGAGACATTTGAAAGACTTATCTATGAAAAAGATATCAAAATATATTGATGCTAATTATTTATATACGTTTTTAAGGGGGGCAGATGAAAATATGGATAGTTTAGTAGCTATATCTATGATGCAAAATTATACGATAGATACTACAGGTAGCGCAAATGAAAAGGCAGATGATTATAATCCAGATTATGGACAAATAAAAAGAATGGAGGATATGCCTGAAGGGGCTGTATCTTTATTAGATCAATTTGAAGAGTCTTATAAAAAAGGCAGTATAATGATCAAAGGCTTAACGGACGAGAATTTTATGCATTTTAGAGAAATGATTAAAGAGGTGGCTGGTAAGCAAAAGGGTCATATGAGTAATGAAAATGTAATAGCGGGAGATCTTACTTTAATAGGGCATGTAATGATGCATTTTAAAGGGTTCTTTCCTAAAATGTTTGAAACTAGATTAGGACCTACAAGATTTAATAGAGTATTGAAAGAATTTGAAGAAGGAAGATATTGGGGATTTTTAAAAGGAAGTACGTATGGAGATACTTTTAGCGATGCTGATGCTATAAAAAGTGAAATAGTATTTGGAGATATTATAAAGGGGGCTGCTCGAAGAGGCGCAGAAGCTTTTATGCATTTTACTATGCTAAAAAAGTTTATTACTAATCCTATAGAAAGGCAAAGATTAATAGATAAAGGAAAGTGGACAGATAAAATGCAAGCGAGTTATGAAAAGAAACAAGCTGCTATTGAAAAAGAATTTAGACATCTGCAAGAAAATAGTACAGATCCTAGAATTAAAAGTATGGGTATAAAAGAGTTTATGAAAATGAGGCAAAAATCTGTTAATCGTACATTTTCTGAACTTAGATGGTTATTTGGATTTTATTTAGTATCAATGGGATTAGGAATGGGAGTAGGTCCAGATGACGAACCAATAGGTAAGAGTACTTGGGCAGGAAGAAAACTATATTTGCTTCTTTCTAGATCTCAAAATGAATTAGCATTTTTAATGAATCCAAATGAGTTTGTTAATATGGTTAAGAGTCCATTCCCAATACTACAATTATTTAAAGATATTACAAATTTAGTAGAGAATACGCAACAAGAAACTTTAGAGTTATTAGGATTAATACCTGATAATCCAAGAGATAAAACACCTATGTTCTATCGTACATTGCATTTTGTTCCAGGCTTTAGCCATGCAAACTATTTATTTGAATTCTATTCTACGGGTAAGAATAACCCATATACAGGAAGATAGTTATTTATTTTCTTTTATAGCTATAAGTAACAGTACCAAGTATCCCATTAAATCATGTACTGTATCTTCAGTTGCATCATAAATACCCTTATTTTTTATGCGCATTAATTTATCATCAATGCGAGCACAAAGTGAGTCTATAGCACTCTGTTTGCTGAAAATATTAGCGGGCTTCAAGGCACTGTTACCATAAGCTTTGTTTTTATGTTTTAATAGTTGTGATATGTCTTTAAGTATTGTGTCTACTTCTTTATTAAATGTCATATATAATAGTTTTTGTCAAAAATTTCATCTTTTTTATTCATAATACTGTATAGTTCAGCATCATCATCTAAGATTACTCCTAAATTATTTTCTAGTCTTTGTTTTCTTTTCTTGTTTTTATATAATATTTGTGCAATTTGACTGTTTATTTCTAATCCGTGAAATTTAAGTATTTGTTCTTTATAAGAACCGTCTAGTTCTGAGTATTTTCCATTTAAAAATAAATTGTAATTATCTACATGCTTAGTTGGTACATCAAAAAGAAACATTACAAACGTTTCTGAAACATCATAACGATCTATATAATTACGAAATTGTTTTACTGCATTTTCAAATTTAAGAAACAAAGGATCTCCACTCCATCTGTAAAGCAATGCTATGCATCCTTCATGATCTGAAGTTCCTATAAAACAATTTATTAATAAATTATCATAAAAATATAATTTTCTTTCACCGCCCAACATAGGCATTACAAATAAGCTAGACTTGGTTTGAGAAGCTACAAATAACTCATAAAATAAAATATTTCCTACAGTTCTTTTTTTGATTATATTTATTTTATAGGGACGATTTTTAATCTGTATCGTTTCCCCTAAAGATATAATCCGACCTGTAGGAAATTCTAAAGAAATAATATTTCCTTTTACTTTATGAGTTTTAATAGCTTTTGTACCACCAGTAATCTTAATAGTTCTAGCATTTACTGGATTTAAAATAGCCTTTTCACATTTAACTGGCATAAGATACTTTTAATTGTTTAACATCACTTACTACTAGCGATCCTGATAGATTAACCCCTATAGCGTCAAAAACTTGATCATATGTTTTTAAGATATGTACAAGTTTAAATGTCTCAGCAAATTTACAAACACCTTCGTAATATCCAAATTTTTCTACATATTTTTCTATTACAATTTTCTCAAAGCCTATTTTTACTTTATTCAATAATTTATCCGCTGTTTTAGGTCCCACCTTTGGAATTCCTCCTATACCATCTGTTGGATCTCCCATTAAGGTTTGTTTCCATAAAAATCTATTAGCTTCTAATTTTGAAGTTTTTACAAACTCTGCAGTTCTAAAATTAAAATGAGTTCCTGCTACTTGATATAATACATCTTTATCAGGGCTACAAATAATTGTACCGCTAGGTTTTGCATGCACAGCTACAAGGTCGTCTGCTTCTAACCCTGGAACATGATCGAACATCCATTCCTGTTGAATATATTCTCTTAAAGCGTAGAATATAGGGGGTTTAGATCCTCCTTTTCTATTGTGTTTATAAGATTTAGTTTGTGCAACTTTATATCTAAAACACTTAGAAAGAGTAAGGAATCCTGCAAACCTGCTTGTTCCGCACATGGCTAACATGTGAAACAATCTATCATTTAAACCTTGAATAGCCTCTTCTAATGTTGGCTTACCCATTTCGTAATATAATAAACTATCTCCATCTATTAATGCAATTGGTCCCTTATCAGGTAATTGCAATACATCTAGTTCTTCCATATTTTTAAATTTAAAGAATAAGGGGACATACGGGGTTCAAACCCGTATCCATAGCATCAGTGCACGTGTTGACACAGAACCGTTCCAAGAGGTAATCCCCTATTCTTAATTAATATTAAAGCTGAGTTAATTCAGTAAGAGTCTTACTGTCTTCTTTAGCTAAAGAGTCATACTCTTCAACTATCTTTTTACGCATCTCAGCCCATTCTTCATCAGTTTTAGCTGCATAAGTAGAACTATGATATATAGATCCATTTACACCTGCTAGCGAAGAGTGTACAAAATATTGAAGACATCTAGCTGCACCTGTTTCATCATCAGGCACCGCACCAATATGCATTGGGTCTACAAAAATGTTATGTATCTCACCACTTATACAGTTAATGTACTCTAAACCACCAAAATGAAGACCTTTAACACATGACATACGATCATTAGTGTTAACATAGCTCCAATCAGGTAATCTATGAGTACAACCAACTTTTATAAAATGATTTGGTTTATCATAACCATTGTTGCCTTCGCAAAAGAAAGAATCACCGCCTCTACCCATAATAGCAGGCTGAAACAATCTTTCTTCTACATACTTTGGTAGTCCTTCTGACTCTATTTCACCAGTGTCAACGTTAAATGTTCTTTTGTACCGTGGTACTTCTTGACATTCACCGTTTTCGTCTGCTTCAAATTTAGTCAAAACTTCTTCAGATACTTTGTAACCATTTAGTAAACCTTCTTTGGTTATTTTCATTTGATACATAGTAGCTCTTCTTTCTGCAACTTCTTCGCTTAAACCATGTTCTTCCATCAGCTCTTTCTTTAATTGTGGATGAACATACTTAAGATTAATATAACTAAAGAATCTTTCACAAAATTCTTTACCCCATCCTTTCTTCATTTTAGTACGAAGAACAGGGTTTCTTAACCATCTAGTCCACATTTTAACTAATGGCATAAAATCTAATCCTTTGTCCATAGACTCATAGATTCTTTCTACCAATGCTTCTGGCATCGGGATAGATGATACTATACCATTGTATTGTAAGAAAAACTCACCTGTAGCTTTGTTTACATGAATGTGTTCACACTTATCTTGAATAGTTTTAGTATAATCTACTATGGTAAGAGCTTCAAAAGCGCCTAAAGCAACTCTGTAGTCTTCCATGTTTTCTGCATTATTAGCTGTTTCAGCTATATCCTGCATTTTTGCATAGACTTCTTTATTGAAGTCTATACAAAACGGGGTATCCCCATAAGATCCTGAGATCTTATCATCGATAACGTTTATTGATATCATAATTAATTATTTTTATTTAAAGTTAATAAATTGATAGGTGGTTTCCAACCTAATCGTTGTTTAAATCCTAAGTAAGCATTGAGTTCTTTTTCAAAACCTTCCTTAGCACAAGATAATTTAATATCCTCTATTTGATCTAGAAATAAAGCTATTGGCTCTAAGTATAATAACAAATCTTCATAAGCTATAATCATATCTTTGTCTATAACATTATTACATGTTACATCTGTAAATACAAATAGTTCTTTAGATTTAGCTTTAATAGCATCTGGATCATCCTGATTAAGAGTGTCAAGAAATGAATTAAAATCTATCATTTTCTTAAACATCTTCATCTGAGGTTCTTTTAGAAAGTTTCGCATACTATGAAATCCTGTTGTAGATGCAATATACTCTTGAATTTCTTCATAGTTTTCATACATCTCTTTATTAACAAGTTTCATTTTATGCATAAACTTAGAATTTTCAAGTCTCATTGTATAACCAGTATACCATCTTACAATAGAATGATCTACACTAAAATGATTATTATCAGTAGCTGTATAAAAGAATTCACTAATATGTTTACAGTAAGGATTAGATGTCATATGTTTGGCTACCTTATCATTTACTCTAAGCAATTGTGGTCTTTTCCAATTTAATTTGTTATCCTTTAAATATCCTTCAGAAGGCTCATCGCCATAATAAGCTCTAACAGGAGGATATTCCCAAAAGTAAACAGGCTCTTGATTTTGATCATCATAAGCATTAGGTCTATTAGGCCATACTTGATCATGAGTAGGATTCTGTTTTTCTAGAATCTTAGCAGCTAATATCAAATCTTCTTCATCCTGTTTATTACCATAATATGTAACAGTTTCAGTATTCATAAGATCTTGAGTACAAGGCTCAACTTTGTCCCAGATAAAACCAGATTCACTTCTAGAATATTCAGATCTAGTATCCACTCTTAATGTAAAAGCAACTACCCTCTTTTGAATTTCTCTTCTAGCTTCAGGAGTTAGGTTACTTAAAGCAGCTACTTCTTCTCTTTGTTTAGCTACTTTCTTAAATTCAGTTAACCATTCTTCATCCACCTCTATGTCATCATAATGAGAAATGTTCTCAGAAGACTTAAGAGCTTTAAAAACATTTTGAATTCTAGTTTTTTCTTTTTGATAGAAATTCATTTGTCTTGCTCTCTCCTTGTCATCAGAAATACTACCTATAGTAGCAACACGTGCAGTATCAGTACCATCATGTTCAGATATTACATATATAGTCTCACCATCTTGAAGTTGTCTGATAGCATAAGCATCTTTCTTCCAAGAAAATTGAGTTTCTAGATCTTTAATATATATATTATGTTGTTCTTTACCAAAACCGTCCCAGTTCTCAAGTTTATCTCTTGTAACTGTTTCTTTCTTAGTACCCCAATCTTTATGTATATATATCTTTTTAATATCTGTGTTTTTACCAAATATAGTAGAAACATTACCAAATTTAATAGAAGTATCACCTGGAAACTTAGGGTTTAACTGATCTTTGTCAATTATATTAGATAATTTACTAAGAACAGAGTTACCTCTTGAGTCTCTAAGTATAGTACGACAATTAGCAATCCAAGTTACAAAATCTGTATCTTCTAACTCTTTTTGAGCTATTTCTGTAGCCTCTGCTGCAGCACGATTAATTAGTTCTTGAACATAAGACTTAGTAGCCTCATTCCAAATAACTTTTTCACGTGATGGAGTAACGTCTACACCTTCTTGAAGAACAATTTCTTTACCTGTATCAGGATCTCTCATTACTTGTCTCATAGGACATTTAAAAGCAATAGCGCCCCACATGGTTTCCATTTCTAACTCTTTAAAGTTAATATGGCCATAGTTAATACCTGTAGTGGCATTCTCATCTTTTACTATAACAATATGAGGCCTACTAAATACATAACTATCAGAAATAATAAGATTCTTAGAATTATGTAATACATCAGCATGAAAATTCATTTCTTGTTCAGCACCATTTTCATCTATAACAGTAAATTCAACATTATCAATATATAATAATTGTTCTTCTACTGCATCTATGAAACGACTTCTATTGTGTCTTTTTACACCAAAACTTATCTCAGTATAATTAAGAGCGTATGTTTCTTCATAATAAACTTTAGTCCCATCTGAAAATGTTATAAAAGGATTTTCTTTACCTGTTTCTAAGTTAAACCTAGGTATAATAAAATCTGTTTTATAATTATAACAATTACATTTGAACTTTTTACCGTTGTGTACAGTTTCTATAGTATAGAAATCAACGCCTGTTGAGAGTGCGACTTTTGCACCCAAACCAAATGCGCCAAAATTCTCGCTAGTATTTCTTTTCGTAGAATAACCTAGCTCTAGAATTCCTTCTAATCTTCTATTACCAATACCTACACCACGATCTAGTACAGTAAATTTATCACAAAATCCAGTACCCTCATTCTGTTTATATGTAAGATGTACTTTATGCTCGTCAAGATTTAAATGTTCTCTATTATAATAAGAAGCATCATAATTACTATCTGTATATGCTTCTCCTTCTCGCTGAATATAGTAATCTTCTGGTTTCTTTTTACCCTCAATAATTTCTAATGCCATTTCCTTTTCACGTTGAGAGTCACATGCATTTGTAGTTAACTCTCTAACTGTTGATGGAATTGGCTGAGAATACTGAGAGGCTTGAAGAATATCAAAGACTAGCTTTTCAGCACCTTTGTTGATTTTCTTCTTGACACCCTCTTGTCCGCTTTGGATGTCACGATCAATTGTTTTAATACTCATAACCTAATTTTTGTTTTAATTTATTATAATACTTTTTTTGTTTATTAGTTAGCATCCAGCTTTGTGCTGGAAATACTCTTTGTTTGACACTACCTCCCGTAATATATGATTGAGAAGGAATGCCATCTTTTAATCTCTCGTAATACCATTTGTGATTTGATTCTAGTGCCCCAGGTATATCATGATAACGTAATAAGCCATCTGAATATGCCCCACTAGCAGTTTTATATTTACCTTTAGTGTGTGAAAATGCACCAAAATACCTATAATTACCATTGTAAGTAATTGTTAGTAAATCACCTGGTTTGAGAGATTCATACCACTCATCAAGTGGCGTAATCTCTATTTTATCCATTTTATAAATTTTTAATAATCTCTATTGTTTCTCGTACCTGTTTTTGATTCTTAGGTACAAATAGTTTACATGATTTGTTGTTGTCTAATAAATGCTTTTTAAACATTTTCCATTTAATAGGAAAACGATCATTAGCAAAACCTTTACACTCTATAATCCACGTACGATCTGGACACAAGAAGTCTGGCAAATATGTTACTGCTCTAACTTTTGTATCTGATTTATCCCTATAACCTTTTGTTGATTGTTCATAGGTAGTTTCGTCATAATTATATGAATCTAGGAGAGTAAATTTCTCACTTTCGTATTCAAGAGGAATATTATTTTCTTTAAGTGTTTTATATGTAAAAGCTTCTAATTTTGATCTGAATTTTATTCCGTCTACTGTTGTTGATTTTGAATGTATTTTACCTTTACGTTTTCGTCTATATTTTTTAGCCATAATTTAGTTTTATTTAAACCATGAACAACAATGGCATCAGAAATATCTTTGCAATTCCAATCATGAGGTATACAAATATTTGTTAATTCAAATTTATCTGCAATTTTCTTAGCCATTGTTTGTCCAGGATTATCTAGTGATTCAAAATCATTATCATAAAATACAATTATTCTTTTGAATCTTGTTTGCAACATGCAGATTTGGGATCTACTTGGCATTTGCATTTCACTTTGAAAAGCAATTGCTGGAAATCCCATAGCATTAAGGCACATAACATCCTTAAGGGAAGAAGTAATATAAATGTCATCACCCTCTTCAGGTAATTGTTTAAGGCCTTGAATATCTTTTTTGCTAGTGTTGCTAAACCACTTAGTTTCTTTTTCATATGGAGCGTAAATTTTATATTTATTGTTAAACCTAAAAGCATAAGTAGGAGTTTTAACTTTGAATCTATTCTCATTAATCCAGTAATATGTAATAGGCTTAACTGCAAAGATACGCAAAATTTTCTTACTTATACCATATGGTTTCCAAAATTTCGCATCATCTAAATTCCAATTTCTACTCTTTATTTTAATAATAGTGACTTTCTTGTCAACATCTTGTTTACCATAAAGTGTAGGAATCTTGGACCGCATTATTCCATTTGAACTTGCTAACTTTAAATTAAAATCACTGCTAATTTGAATTAAAGCTCCAGTAAATGTAAGACCATATTTAAATTGAACATATCCAAAACAATTAAATGTGTGTTCAGGATGTCCAAAATCTTTGTATAATAAATTGCCATTATAATTAACTATAGAGGCTGAGGGTCTTCTATCTTCTCTCAGCTCACTACAAAATTTTTTATTAAGCTCTTTAAATACAGAACAATAATATTTAAATATGTCAAACTCTGTGATCTTTTCTAAAATTACTTCCGTGTGTAATATATCGTTACTTGGTCTTGATTTTATCATAATAAGTGTGTTAAAAATATATGGGCAGAGAATTGTAATCAGTTTCACAAAGTATAACAGGACGTTAATATTTAATTACTAACTCTGCCCATATAGTATAAAAAGAGGAGCTCTCACATGCTTAACTGTCTGTTTCCCTATAGTAACAACAAAACAAGTTTACATGTACGACTGAGAATAGCTTAATCTACTTACGCCGAGCACTCCTCTAAATCAATTAAACCCAATCTTTGTTTTCATCATCTGCAGAAAACGGATCTTCTTCATCAGGAGTTACAACAGCCAACTCAGGCTTAAACTCTCCCCAATTAAGATCAGTAGCAAACTCTGCATTAAACGAACCATATTCATCGTTTAATGATTTAACAAATAGATCGTCTCTTTGCGGCTTAATTCTACCAAATACCTTAGTATATACTTGTTGATATTTACCATCCTTAACACCTATTAATAGACGAACTTGATTTCCTTTAAGAGCAGTAACTAATTGTTTTAACTCAGCTATATCTCCAGTTACAATCTTTTCTATTGAATCAAAATAAACATTGTCACCAGGAGCAACATTAGCCCAAGCCTTAACGAAATTAATTAACGTCTCTTCACCAACAAACGCTTTTCTAGATGTTTCAGGATTTTGCCACCAATCATAGCTAGGAGTTTCTTCACTCCATGTTCCTTGACCTGTAGCATTTAACCATTGAAACTTACCAGTTTTACTAGTTCGTTGTTTATTTTGCATTAAGATTTCTAATCTAGTAGTAAGATCTTCATTCTTAACCCAAAAAGATACTTTAAAATAATCCTCACCATTTAATTCTAAGAAATAATTTGGTTCTTGTTTTACTTTAATATCCATAGCGTGTAGCTCTTCCATTGTTGGATTTATTGCTAACACATTAAAATTTGAGATTCCAGAATAACTTTTTATACTATTCATAACCTCTTGTTGCGAATCATTACTTGTAATTGCCATATTTAAATTTGTTTTTAATATTAATAATTATTTGACCAATCATCTGCTTTAGATTCCATGTAATCCATGTCCTCTGTAGAATCATACAATTCAGGCTTACTTGGTACTTTACTTTCATCTATACCTAACTCTTCAGCTGCATCAGCAATGTCTTCTATTTTTTGAAGCGCGTCATCAGCCTCTTGAGATTCCTCTCTAATTTGATCTTCAAGATCTAATTGATTAGGATCAGAAGATTCCATTGTCATATCATCAACAAAATTAAAAGATAATTTTTTAACTTTTTTAGCTTTTTTACCTTTTAGTGTTGGATGATCAAACATTTGTTTTACTTCCCATGTTTCTAAATTGTATTTAGTTTTAATACCTGTTCTGTCTATACCGTTTTCTAGATCTTCTAAGATCATTGAAGTTGTTATAGTTTCAGGAGTTGTATTATTATTCTCCTGCATTTGATTGTTGTTTTCTCTAATTTCAACCATTTTTGTGTGTTTTAAAATTAATCAATAAATATTTTAGTCCAATCAAGTTCCATATCTTGGCCCTTGAGATGATCACATCGCGATCCTGCAGTTATATCATTTTGCGAGTTAAATGATATCATAGTTTTATCATTTTCTCTATATATATAACCAATAGCATCAGCGTTAGCGCATGTTATTTGTTTAATCTTACCCGTTAAGTCAAGATCTTTAGAAGAGACTTCTTTCCCTTTCTTATCAAGCATCTTATCTTTGAGATGACCAACTAATATCACGTGATCTGCTAATTTGTTCAATCTATCTATCCATCTTTTGAATGCAATTCTAAGATATAAATAGCCTGCACCATTAGGAAGAGATAAAACAGAAACGCCTTTTTGATCTTTATCAAAATTTTTACCCATAGGAGTATTTTGATAAATCTTTTTGCCTTCTATTTCACACCATTCCTCAAGCTTAGTAACTGTATCTATAGCTACATACTTATATGGTTTTTTATTTAACATTATTTGTTTACCAATTTCTGCAAGATGACTTAAACTAGTTGCTTTTAATTTTAAAGCTTCTACCATATCTGAGCCTTCTTCTAAATCTATAATCAAACAATCATCCAACTGACTTAATGCAGTTGTTTTGCCTATTTTAGGCGGGCCATAAATGACCATGTTTTTAGGAGACTTACGCACTGCTCCAACTTTACTTTTTGGTAATTCCATCTTTTTTTCTTTCTTTAATTGTAAATGTTGACATTTCCGCTTCATAAGGTATCATTCCTAATAACCCATCACGGTTTTTTTCTACATGGCATGCTAATAATCCTAATGGATCTTCATTACAATATGTTTTAGTTATACCATATATATCATAAGGTCTATTTAATATCATTACTACATGAGCATCTTGACCAATGCTGTCACCACCAAATAGATCTGTCAAGAGTGGCTGATATTGATTTTTAGCTCTATGCTCTTGTTCTATGTTTCTATTTAATTGTGATAGTAATATATTAACTACACCCATTTTAGATTGCATCCACATGCAACCTTTAGAAATTTCATTTAATTTCTGTAATTCAGTATGTTCTTGCGGTCCTTTTATCAGTCTAGAGTGATCAAATATATTAATAACTCTAGCAGTGGGTTGACTCATAAATATCTGTTCATTTGTTGCCTTAATAAATTCCATAGTTCTTGGAATATTATTAAAGTAAACAGGATATTTATTAAAACGTTGCACATTGCTGGCATAGTTTTTGAAGTCATCATCCTTAAGCCTTGCTTCTACAGATAATAAATCCCCCAACTGTTTATTAACCTGCTTAGACGCACTACGCATAATTTGCTGATATCCTGGCATTTCAAAACTCCAATATAAAACAATTACATCTTTATTTTGATTTACATCTAATACATCAAATACCATTTGATTACTAAATGCTGATTTACCCACGCCAGGTCGTCCCGCAATTACATACATTTTACCACCTTGTAAACCACCTAATAAATTCTTATTAAGTCTTGGCCACTTAGTGGGATAAACATCGCGTTTACCATTCATAGCATCTTTTACAATTGCTATAGATTGATTTACTGCTTTGTCTATTTTTTGAAAACCTCTACCTTGAAATAAGTTAGAGTTGTCTTGTGATTCTTCTGTCATCTTTAATGTCGTTAATGTTCATATCTTCATACTTTTCCCAAGTATGATTATTTATCCAAGTTTCAAGATTCTGAAGATAACCTAAGTTATCTTTTTCATGCTCTAATTGTAATTGTAAGCATTTCATTATATACCTGTGATGATGAGGTCTATTAGCAAGAACTTTTTTATATTTATTTCTTGCTTTTTTATTGCTTGCAGCTTTAGGATCCTTTGCATGCAAAACTCTTACACCTCGTGTAGGAGATTCCACTTTGAAAGGATAAGCTTCACATAATTCTGCAAACATATCATCACCATCACCGATAAATAAATCTCTGAATTTTTGTGTAACAATATATTCAGTTGGTTCTGCTCGATCTCCTACTACAATCCATCCATCTTTTTCTAATCCAGGACTTACATTTAAATTTACTTTTTCTAAATAACCATATGCTCTTTTATGAAAAATATATAAATATATAAAATCATCTGGAGTTAAAGTAGTTTCTTCTAATAAAGAAAGATCTAATTCTATTTTCATAATTTTATTTGAGTTAATTTGTCAATCCAATTGACATTAGTTAAACCTTTTACTGCTGATTTTAACCATTTTTCCTCTTGAGTTTCTTTTACATATAAAATTATTATTTTTCCAACTTTATTTTCTTGAAATCTTAATAATCTACCAACTCTTTGAATCATAGTTAAAGATTTACTAGTTAACCCACATATAATACCTATATCTGCATCTGGAACATCAAAGCCTTGATTTAAAGCTTTTGTTGAACACAGTACATTAATATCACCATTTCTAAATGATTGTAATGCTTGTTCTTTTTGTTTTTTAGTTTTGCCTGAATGATAAGAATCTGAAAACTCGCCTAAAGATAGATTTATTTCTTCTGTAAATGCGTTTGCACCTGCAAATGTTAAAATCTTCTTTTTGCTACCTAATACTTTTACTAGTATTTGTTTTATAGCAGTGATTTTATTTAAAGCAAAATCAACTTGTAGTTTTCTTTCTCTAATAGCTTTATAAAATAATACAGCCCATTGTTTTTCATGTCCAGGCGCATTACTACTAGCTATAATTCTTTTAGCTTCATTAAAAGCATCAAATTGTCCTAATTTATATTTATAGTGAACAAACATGTTATTTGCTTTTTTATATTTTGCTAATTCTTCTTCTCTAAATTCTATTGGCATGCAGTATATTTCATATGGAGATACTAGTCCTAATTTAACGCACTGATCTAGTTTTAATTCATATACAGTTGGAAACCAATCATTAAGTATAGCTTTATACTCAAGATCTTCAGGCTGTGTTGCAGTCATACATAATATACGATCATAAGTATTATTTTTAAAGAACTTAATATGTTCTTTACTTAAACCTAAATGTACTTCGTCTGCTACAACAACAGTATAATTCTGATCTTGTAGTTTATATGCAGATTGATAACAAACAAAATCTATTCTGTCAACGATATCAGAATAATCCCATTTGTGAAATTCACTTTCAAATTGGTCTTGTAATTGTATGGTAGGAACCAAAACTATTGCATTAGCATCAGGATTTCTTCTTAAAGTTTCACCTGCTGCTAATACTCCTACACGAGTCTTACCAAATCCAGTACCTGCAATTACAGATCCTTTAAATCCAGCTTTAGCCCATGCATTTAGTGCTTTTCTTTGTTCTTCGTCTTTTATTTTTATACAGTTACTCATAGTTTTTATCATAATATTTGATTTAATTTTAATAGTTTTTCTACTTCGTTTAGTCTAATAGTTAAGTTGTCTATAATTTCATACATATCAGTTTCAACATAAGGATTATTCTTTAGTCTACCTGTTACTCTTTCATACATAATTCTATAATCAGCATACATTCTAAGTAAATCTTCATGTTGATTATAATTATGCATAACAGAAGCGTGATCTCTATCAAAATGAGATCCTATTTCACCTAATGTCATTTTTAATTCATCTTTTAATAAAACATAACAAATTCTTCTAGCATCTACCAAATTTCTAACTCTAGATTTACTTGTAAGTAATTGTACACTTGTACCAGTAGCTTTAGCTACTATAAATATAATATGTTTGGCCTCTTTATTTTTAGGGCTACCAAGATCTAATTTATATTTCATAATAATTATTTTTGCCAGGTTTCAGATATATGTGTATCTGCTTTTAATAAACCATTAGTTACTATTACTTGAGCTGCTTCTTCCATTAGCTCAGTCATTTTAATTTTCCATTCATCTGCATAATCTGCTTTACAAATAGTATCAATTTGATCATGTACAGTCATTACTAGTTTAACAGGTATTTCATTGTCTCTAATATAATCATGCATTAATACTAAAGCACACTTAGTCATATCTGCACTTGCGCCTTGAATAGGAGTATTCTTAGACGCACGTTCAATACTACCAAGTTCCATACTTGCTGATCTATGATTCCATATTTTGTCATACCATTTATCAAACCATCTTTTTCTATTATAAGGTGGAAACGTTTTAATATATCCAAATCGTTTTCCAAATCCTCCTAATTTAGTTAAGAACCCACCTATGGCTGGGAAAGCTGCAAAGTATTTACTAATTAAATCTTTTGCATCTTGCATTGATATATTCAATGTGTCGGCCAATTTGTGTGGCCCCATACCATAGGCTAAGCCAAAGTTTATAGCTTTGACATTGGTTCTTAATTTAGAGTGCTTAGGACAATTGCATTTAGATTTGTTGACAATATAAGAACAACCATCTTCAGCACTCTTTGACCATTTATCACCATATACAAGTTCAGCACATACACTATGTAAGTCTTGTCCTTGTTCTAACGCTTCTATCCATACAGGATCTTTAGAACCAAATGCAATAACATTTAATTCTTGGCTAGAATAATCAGAGCTTACAAATACCCAACCTTCTGGTGCTACAAAACAATTTCTAAATGTATTATTAGCAGGAATTTGTTGCATATTAGGATCACTAGAACTAATACGACCAGTATCTAATATTTGATGAAAGTTAGTGTGAATTTTATTATCACTTTTAAAGTATTTAAAGAATGGTTTACCATATGAAGTACATAACTTCATATATTCTTTATATTTAATATACTTCTTAACTAACCCATAAGAAGCATATTTATATAATTCTTTACCATTCACATTTTCAAGATTTGGAATAATAACTTTAAATACAGCTAATACTTGTTTAGGTGAATCCCAATTCACACCAACTTTTCTCAATTCTTTTTGATTAGTAAATAAGTCTCCTTGTATCCATTTTAATACAAAGTCTTGTAATCTAGGATCATTAAGTATTATATTATCTAATTCAACATAATAATCTTTTGATTTATCTTCATTCAATTTACTTATTTCTAACCATTTTTCTCTATCTAGATCTAATCCATTATATTCTATTTCAGCTAATGCTAATACTGCTTTATTTTCTAAATCTACTACATTAGTTAATAGTTCTTGTTTTATCTGTTTTAATTGTTTTTTTCTTATTTTACATAAATATTCTACATCTTTGGCACCATAATTTATTTGTGTATAAGTATATGGTTTACCTTCTAATTTAATAAATTGATTTCTTACGCTTTTATCCAATGTTGCATCACAATATTTCTCTACTAATGCATCCAATGCATATCTTTTACCTTTTCTTCCGCAATTTAATATTCTTTCTACTAAATATGTATCATAAACATTAGCTAGAGATATATCTGTCCATTGCTTAATAAATTTATAATCAAATTTAGCATTTTGTAGTATTTTTATAGTGGTTTCATTTTGTAGTATGTCTTTAAGAGGTTCAATTGATATAACTCTTGTATCAATAACCCATTGATGATCTTCATCTCCTATTTGAAACATTATCATTTTCTTACAAGTAAAGTCCATTCCTTCTGTTTCAGTATCAACAGCTATTACAGTACGCTGTGATAAATATTCTACAGCTTTATCTATATTAGCCCAATCATCTTTAATCCCTTCAAATTTTAAATCTTTATGTCCTATAAAATGTACATGTTTCATTACTCAAATTTTTTAAATGCATTTATATTATCTGCTTTTCTAAAGTCTTTTACTAATTCTATTACTGTGTCTGCATAATCAACTGTATAGCTTTCACCTTGCCACCAAAATGATGTTTTATTATCAGCTAAAGCTTGTTCATATGTAGGCACAAAATCATTGTCAAATGTTCCGTCTTGAATCATTTGACTAATCCATTTCATATGTCCCATTACATTAAATTTAATCATTAGAAAAAATAAGGGAGAACTATTAATTCTCCCTTATTACACACACTTTTACTTGGTTTTTATTAGATTACGGAAATGTTATTCAATTATTAATCAATAATATAATAATCTCTTAACCAAGCAAATATAATAAATTTTATTATAATAAACTAATACTATAATAAAATATTTTATATTATTTTTACATCTCTAACTCATCTTCCAGAACTCCCTGATTTACAGGCACTTCCACTCGTTGAGTATCAGATTCTAATATAGTGTGTTGAATGATTTGTCCTTTTCTTAATAAAACTACTTGAGTTCTAGAGAAAATATAATCACCATCATGTAAAATGTAATCGCCATCTTTACCTGCTCTTTTAGCAGCTCTTTCAATGTTAGCGCTTTCCCATTCATTGGCTTCAGTTGATTCTACAATCTGAATTCTAAATGAATGATCAGGCATACTTAATGGCTTTGGATTTAATATATTAAGATCCATCATTTCACCTCTTTCAGTTTCATACCATTTACCTGCATCACTAAAATCAATACCAAATTGTTTAGACGCATCTGAAGGTTCAGCAGTTGTCCATGATCTTCTAGCACCAGTACTAAATCTTGAATCACTAGCATTTAATAATGCTAATGCATTCATAGGACGATCTTTTAATTGGATCTTTTCTGCAAATTCTAATTGTACTTTATTACCACCAGCTACTTTTCTTGCTGATACTAATAAACATTGACCTGGTTGTAGGGTAGCTATTGTACCACTATTAAGAGTATTTTTCATAATATTCTTTTTTTAATGTTATTTAATTAATTTTTTGAAATCCTTTCCATTTAATACTAAATGTATGTTTGCTATTTCCTTTTGTATACTGCTAAATGGCATTGCTATTGGCCTATTTTGTGCAAATATAACTTTGTTATTAGCTATCCAAGGGCAAATTTCACCTTCCCTTGTTATTGGAGATGTACACTCCTGTATAAATATTAGTGCTTTTAATTGATCACTAAATATCATGGTTTGTACATCACATAATTCTATTTCTTGTGCTGTGTGGTTTCCCAACAAATCACATTCATATTTTACTTTGTACATCATTTTGTGGTTTTAAAGTTTTTATTTATCTTTCCATAATTTTTCTGTCAATTTATATAAATCAAATAGTTCTTTATATAATCCTTGACTTATTTCTACTTGTTTTTCTAATTCCTTTATAATTACTCTTTGTCTGTAAATTATTAAAGCTGACATTATAAGTACAAGTATTGTTAATATTGTAATTAATTGTTCCATGGTTCCATTATTTTATTGTGCCAATACCACCATTTATTCTCATTTTTATTCTTCATTGATTGTATTTGCATTTCTATTGCATAACTAGTTGCTGCTTTCTTCCCTTTCAACAACTTTATTATTTTATAAATTAATTTATCTCTCATAATCTAACATTATAATATTCCTCCATTTTGATGATAATAATAGTCAAATGATTCATCATGCTCATCATATTCTTCCATCTTACTCTCAATCCATTCATATAAATGTGATGTTATAGGACATACTTTATATTGTTTATGTAATAGTATTAATTCTAACTGCTCTAAATTCTTTTCACGATCACTATATATTGCTAATAACCTATTTTTCTTTCTTATCATTTTTAATATATTTATCAAATGATTATCATCTAGATCTTTGATAAGTATATTTTTATTGTCTTTTGTTTTCCAATATACTGGAAATTCTATATTTTGTTGCATAACTATTTATTTTATTCGTTTATTAATCCATTCTTCTATTTGTGTAACAACGTACATTCCTGCTACAAATGCAGCTATTAATGCAAGGGCTATTGCAAACCCATATAATATTAAATCCATATTTTATTTGTTTTAAAAGTTTAATAATTAATAGTAGTGCCAAGCTTGTTTGTCGGTTATTTTATTTGGCTTTTATTAGGTTCCGCGAGTTTACCAGGCCTATTGTCCATCTGTTATCTCACCCTAATGTCAAAGTGTTGTGCACACACATCTACTATTGATTAAAATTCTTGTTTAAGATTAGTATTTCTAAGATTTCTAACACTATTATAATACGAAGTATTTGGCTTTGCTTTCCATCTAACATGAGGTACATCATTAACAAAAATCGTAGGTAATATAGAATAACCTCTTAAAAATGCTGAATTTCCATCATCTTTTACATTATGTTTTTTAAGATAATAGTCTATTTGACTAATAATAGTTTTCTTAGTTACACTACCATCATTATAATTTCTTTCAGTATAATCATTATAAATAGGATATGATACTGTATTATATATCTTATTATTTACTTTCTTTACATTCTTTAAATGTATTATTAAGTTTCCAATTTCTTGTTTCATCTTTATTTTATTTATTTAATTATTAAATTGAATTAGGGTAAGAACTTTATAACTTACCCTAATCCCTGTGTCATCTATTGCATTTTATAGTTTATCTAAGTGTTTTGCAATGTAATTACTTATGTATCCACCTAAATAGATACATATTAATGAAGCAATGCATATTAACACATCTAAACTAACATATTTGAGGAATAGATAACAACCACCACAAAATAAAGCGATGATTAGTGACATCATACTTATCACTAATAATATTCTAATGGCCATGATCATATAGTTTTTAATTGTTTTCATTTGTTATTGATTTTATGGTTAGTACTCCTGAAAGACTGTCAATCTTTATACCCCATTTTGATTTAGAATTGCGACTTATTGCTACAGGAGTTAGGTGTGAAGGAGAGTAAGGTTGATCCACATGTTATTTAATGCTTCATTTTCACTTACTCTCGTTCATTATAAATATTTATTCTTCCTTTCCAAACATCTTTTTCTCATGTTCATCCATCTCTGGTTCTTGGAAACCTTCTTCATCAATATCATGATCCATTCCCTTAATGTGATCTGCTATAGCAGCATCTTTTGCAGCTTTCACATTTTTATCCCAATCTTCTAGATATTTTGTATCATCAAAGCCTTTAATCTCATCCCATTTTAATTCTGGAACAATACCAAGCTCTTCTAATTTATCTAGACATCTCTCTAATCCATTCTTTAATCTTTTAATTGCATCTCGATCATAATCATTTATAGTAATGCTATGTTTCATTACATCTAATAGATCTTTTTGTAATCTAGATTCAGAATATTTCTTATTCTCATCTTTCATTATTTGAATTACTGTATTAACTGTGTTTTTACTCATGGTTTTAAATATTAAATTGTTTTAATTTGTATGTATTTTGCGTTACATACTTACGCTAAGTGTTATATTATACTATTGATTAAATATATGTACAGTACAATATGTGGCAAAATGTATAGTATGATGGCTAGTCAGCGTTATCGCAAGCGTAATAATAATTACTGCTTTGTTGTTGCCTTTGCTGACTAGACCATCAATATATATGTCCAAATAAAAAAAGAGGTGTGTGAACACCTCTTCTAAGGCCGTTAGGCTGGAACAATGTCGTGCAGGATCTCTGATCCTTCCACGGCTTTGCCAAATTTAATACCTTGACACGGAGTGCCAAGTTTAAATGCTTCTTTGATGGCATCGAAGATGTCTTCATTGAAGTCCACTAACTTGAACCAACCCATTTTGGTTGGTGATTGACCATTTGAAGTTGTGGCTTTGAAGCCATTTACTTCAAATTCTTTGGACGTTAAAGGAACATCGGCAACGACGATTGTGCCTTTGGTCCAATTTATTTTGGTTACGTAAAGTTTTTTCTGTGTTCTTGACATAGTAAAAAGTTTTTTGATTAATTAATTGATACCTCGGGGTACCTTGAATAACAATTATCGGTAGGGGTGATTCTCTAAATACCCTCACACGCTCAAAGATTCTCCACAAAAAAAAATTTTTTTCCCCAAAATTTTTTTAACAATTTATTAACATTGTTTTAATATTAATGTAATATTAGTTTTTTATATTTGAATATGAGAATAGATGTAACTCCTTATTTATACATTTTAATACTTTTATTTGTTTATATACTAGGAATTGTTTAATATTGCATAATGGCAAAATTAAATTCATTTAAATTTTTAGGAAGTAGCAGTAAAAAAAGACCTGGTATTCACGCCAAGTCCAAAACCTCTAAATTAACATCTTCAAAAAATTATTTTAAAAAATATAGAGGCCAAGGCAGATAATTTAAATTATTTTATTATATTTGCTGCGGAGTCTTAGATCACCCCAGAGGGCGAAAGTAGTTATGGGGTCAGAAGTTGGGTTTACGAACTAATCTAATTAGTCACGGTTGTCCCCAATAACTCCACAAATTGCTTTGATATAAAACTTAGGTGGGAATCATACTATAGGCTGACAGAAACGTACCCACGAAGGCTAAAAACGGTAAGTAGAAATTCAAAGTTAAACTATTCCACTAGGGGAGAGGTATATCCAAAAATTAAAAAACTTTATTTTTTATTTGTTTTTATAAAATTTTTTTTTATAAATTTGTATAAACTAATTTATACATTATGGCAAAGAAAATAAATTTTAAACCTTATGGAGCATGGATGTTGCTCCCAAATCCCGCAAAAAGAAAAACAGATTCTGGTATTATTTTAGATGAAAAGACAGCAGGAGCTATAACTACGAACATTTTAGAAGTTTTAGCTATGGGACCTGATTGTACTTTCTGTAAAATTGGTGATACTGTAATGGTAGATCCCACAATAGAAGCAAGAGTATTACATTTAGATGAGGGAGAATTTATACTAGTAGCAGAATATCAGATATTAGGTAAATTTTAAATTATGGAAGAGTTATATAAAATTTTAGATATGGTTGATTGGAAGCAAGATTTTTTTAGAGATATGTATGGAGATAATATATATGGTATTACAAAAGATGGTACTATTGTATACTCTGACAATAAAAAAATATCTGATCGTGTATATTATACATATTTAACAAAAGAAGAGCCTGTTAAGGAATGAAAGGTACAGTTACCATAAGTCTAGAAGATTTTGAAAAGTTAAAAGATTCCAATACTCAATCTGAAGAGTATAAATCTAGAACACTTTATGCAATGAAAGAGATACAAGTATTTCTTTCTTTCTTATGTACAAGGTCTAATATAGAAACACACGTCGAGGAATTTAATAGACAATCAAAATCTTCTAGAATTAAACTAAAAAATGGAAAAGCAATAATAGAAAGGATAGATGAGAACAAAGTATGAAACTAATGATTTTGGAGAATTTATGTATACATTAAATGATTTTGAAATAAGTGCTACTTTGTGGAAAGCTGAACATGCATCTTGTACGTGGGATATGAAAGTAGAAATAGGTAAAAACAAATATATAATACATTTAAATATAGATGAAGGTAAAAGTAAACGTAAAGGCAAATAGTATTTATAAAAGACTGCAAGTATGGAACGGTATATTTGATTTAACAAATAAAGAATTAGAAGTATTAGCAGTTTTTATAAAAGTAAATAGTAAAAATAAAAGAAAAAATATGTGCAGTAAAGGTAATAAAGATGAAACTGCAAAAATATTAGAATTTGATGATCCTAATACTTTAAATAATTATATAAAAAGATTAAAAGATAAAGGAGCATTTATTTTTAATAAAGGAAATTATGATGTTAATAAACTACTTAATCCTAAAATAACTAAAATTGAGATCAATATTATATAAAAATTATGTAGTTTCAGAATACATGAAATATCCATTCCATATAGTAGTAATACAGGATAAAAAAGGTAAACTTATAAATATAGAAGTTAGTGAGTATGACGAATAAAAAGAAAATGCCAAGTATATTTACTATGGCTAAAAATTTTGCAAAAGATTTAGGAAAGTATATAAAAGAAGGTGCACCAAATGTAAGCGCTAAACAATATACAGAAAGATTAGAGGCTTGTAATACATGTCCAAATCTAAATAAAAAACATATGAGATGTGTTTTATGTGGATGTTTAGTAGAGCATAAAGCAAAATGGAAAACAACAACTTGTCCAGATAAGCCTTCACGATGGAAACATTTATATGTAGATATAGCTAAATTAAAAAGATCTAATGCGCAAAAAGCTGTAGAAATAAATAAGGAATTACATGAGGCTGCAAAAAAAGGTGAATGGGATCCGCAAGATCCAGATAGTATAGCAGAAATGGCTAAAAAAATGGGATTAAAAGTGCAAACTGATAGTAAATGTAAAGATTGTGATAAAGAAGGAGAGAAAAAATCTAAGGAATAAAAAATATAAATATCCTAGTATTCTTAAAATGACTCTTAAAGATTTAAAGAGTTTTATTTTAAATTATATGCCGCATGCATTTGATGAAAGAAATATAAAGCAAATAGTTTCTTCAGAAACTTATAATAAATATAAAGATTGTACATTTAAATACGATCATGAGAAATTTGGATATATAACATTAATAGAAGATTTAGAAGGTAAAAAAAGAATCAATCATAATTATATGTTAAGTATATTTTTAATATTAAATTATGATGAAAAAAAGAAAGTAAATATAAAAGATTTGGGACCAGGAAATTATAAAGGAGGAGAGTCCTATAAAAGATATGCGATGAATAAATCAATAAAACAACATAATGAAAGAAGACAAAAAAATAATAATACAAAAGTTAGCAACTAAATATAATCTTCCTCTTCAAGTAATTGAAAATATAATATCGCATCAATTTAAATTTGTTTCTAAAGTTATGTCTAAAGGAAAGTTTGAATCCATTAGATTACCATATTTTGGAAAGTTTAGTGTTAATGAAAATAGATTAAAACATATAAAAGAAAAAAGTGGAACTACTAACAATAAGTGATAATAAAGTAATACCTTCTGCGTATACATTAACTATACCAGAATTTAAAGATTTAAAAATAGAAGAATTAGCTTATATATTTTATATGGTTGATCATAGATCTCCATTTTCTGTTTATGATGAAGAAAGAAGAAAAGAAGAAGTTGTAAAAAGTGTTTTTAAAAATACAAATACAAAAAAACTTAAGTGGAGCAAAATTAATGCAGGATGTGATAGATATAAAGAATTAACAGAGACTTCAGCTGTTAAATTATTAAAATCAGCTAGAGCTTCTGTAACTAAGTTAGAAAAATATTTTAGAGATATAGATCTAGCATTAGTAGATGATAATGGAAAACCAATATATTCTGCTAAAGACCTAGTAGCAAACTTGTCAAAAATGGGTGATGTAATAGCTGGATTATCTAAATTAGAAGATCTAGTTAGAAAAGAGGAGCAAGTAAATAATGCTAATAGAGGAGGGGTAATAACAAATAAATATAGTCAATAAATAAAAAATTATGAAAATAGATTGGATAAATTCTTGGAAAAGTGGTAGAAAAAGTAATATCTTTGAAGTTACTTTAAGGTTAGGACAACTAACTATACTTGAAATTTACATTAATCCTGATGTAAAAGAAAGCAGGTTTATGATATTAAATTTTGGGTTTGAACTTTGGAAAGATAAATAACATGTATACGTATAACGCAAAATGTACAAGAGTAGTAGACGGAGATACTATTGATGCTGAAATAGATCTAGGTTTTGATGTTAAAATTAAAAAAAGAATTAGATTAGCTGGTATAAATGCTCCTGAATCTCGAACTAGAAATAAAGTTGAAAAGAAACTTGGATTAGCAGCAAAAGAAAAATTAACAGAAATGTTAGATGGTGCAGCTAATTGTTTTGAACTAGAATCGCAAGAGTTAGGTAAATATGGTAGAGTTCTTGGAAAATTACATATAGATAAAATCTCAGGAAAAGATGTAATAACCAAAGTTTGTGTAAATGACGAATTAGTAAAACAAGGTTATGCAACAGAATATGATGGGGGAAAACGATGATATGGAATTTTTGAAAGATATAGAAATGTATAATGAATCCATGGACAATGCTTATCTTATAATCACAAAAGAAAAAACTTTTGATGATCTTTATTATGAGATGGAGGCAGGAATTCATGAAGCATTTTACTTACCTTTTGATCCTATAGCTCAGGATGGTCGAGATAATGGTACAATAGATCTTCTAATAGAACACTTTGAAGGAAGAGAAGATTATGAAAAATGTGCTAAATTAATTAAGATCAAACAGCTATGTTCAGAGACACAAACAGATTAAGACCTGCAGCTTTAAACTATATGAAGCACGGACATTATACGTCTGCTCTTCCTGGTACAAAAGATTACTATGAATACTGGGATGAAGAGAAAAAAAGATGTTTGTATGGATTTAGTACAGGAGACATTGAAATTACAGGTAATCACTATTTTTATTTAAACTATTGTCCCATTGACAGATCTGTTGATGAGGAACTTCCAGATGGTACAATTATAGCTAGACGTGAAAGAACATTTCCAGCATTTTATGACGGAGATCATAAATATTTTACAGCAGTAGATACAGCCAGAAGAACAGATAAACATTTAGTAGTATTAAAAGCAAGACGTAAGGGATATTCTTATAAAGCTGCTGCTATGCTTGCACGTAATTATTTTTTAATTCGTAATAGTAAGAATTTTGTATTTGCTGGACAAAAAGAATATTTAATTGGGGATGGTCTTCTATCTAAAGCTTGGGAAATACTTTCTTTTGTAGATGATAATACGGCTTGGACTCAACCGCGGTTAAGAGATAGAGAGATGATTAAAATGTCTGGATACAAGAAAAATGTTAATGGAGCAGATGTAGAATTAGGAATGAAATCTCAAATAATGGGAGTATCATTGAAAGATGCCCCAGATAAAGTAAGGGGTAAAGCTGGGGAGTTAATATTTTTTGAGGAAGCGGGTGCTTTTCCAGGATTATTAAAAGCTTGGGAGGTAACAATGCCTGTGATGCGTCAAGGTGCTAAAACTCTTGGAACCATGGTTGCATTTGGTACAGGTGGTACAGAAGGAGCAGATTTTGAAGGTATGGAAGAGTTATTTTACAATCCAGATTCTTATGATTGTTTAGCATTTGAAAATGAATGGGATGAAGGTGGTAGAGGAACTTATTGTGGATATTTTGTACCTATCCAAGAAAACTTAGAAGGGTTTATAGATGATGATGGTAATTCAGACAGAGAAAAAGCTATCGAATTTGAAGAAGATAATAGAAATAAAAAGAAAGGGACAAATGATCCAAAAGCTTATGATCAATATATAGCAGAACATCCAAAAAATCCTAGAGAAGCAACCTTACAAGTATCATCTAATTTATTTGATATAGCATCTTTACAAGAACAATATAATAATGTTAGGGTAAATAAATTACAAGCTATAGGTACAAATGGAAAATTATATTATGATCATACTGGTAAAATACAATTTAAAGTAGATGGGGATTTAAAACCTATATCTAGATTTCCACATAGAAAAGAAGATAATTTACAAGGGGCTATTGTTATATATGAATCTCCATATAAAACGCAAGAACAACAAGTACCTATGAATATGTATTTAGTTTGTCATGACCCCTATGCACAATCTCAATCTGCAGATTCTTCATCTTTAGGATCAGCATATGTTATAAAAAGAGTTAATAATATATCTCAACCAGATGATTTAATAGTTGCAAGTTATGTAGCACGTCCTCATTCTCAAGATGAATTTAATAAAAATCTTTTTATGTTAGCAGATTATTATAATGCTAAAATAGGATTTGAGAATGATCGAGGAGAAGTAATTGCGTATGCGAGAAGGCATAGAAAATTACATAGATTACAGGAAGAATTTGAAATGTTAGATAAAAAAGATCTTAGATCTAGAACAGTTAAGCGTCAATATGGTATGCATATGACAGAACAAAGAAAAAGACAGGGGGAAATATATATACGAGATTGGTTAAATACTGTAAGATCTACAGATGAAAATGGAAACAAGTTATTAAACATGCATAAAATATATGACTTGGGATTATTACAAGAATTAATTAAATTTAATCATGATGGTAACTTTGACCGTGTAATGGCATTAATGGTTGGTATGTATCATACTAGAGAAATGTATAATGCTGAAGTTAAAGAAACATTAAGTGATAGAGCTGCAGACAAATGGTTTGCAGATAATTATGGATAGGGGGTGACAGGTTTGCCACTTGCTAGGTGATGTACCCAGCTTTGGAACGTGAGTTCGAGTCTCACCACCTCCACAAGTGTTATATAAATAATATAACAGATAAAATTTAAAAATAAACTTTAATTTATAAAAATAATCTTATTTTTGTACATAATAGGTTAATAAGATATATATGTATTTAGGATCAAACAAAATACCTCAACAACGAATTCCATTAAGTAAAAAAACTAAAAATTGGAGAAAAGAATGCGTAGAAGCATATATAGATATCTCTAATTCTGGAGTTAGTGAAAGAAGAGATTGGCTAAAAAGCCTATATGACTATTATAACGGTGTAATCGATGAAGCAGATTATAGATACGTACTTAAGCCTTACGGTAAAACAAGGCAAAACTTCCCCTCTAAAATGCGTAACTATCCTATTATCAAACCTATTATAGATTTGCTTCTCGGAGAAAAAGCCAAGAGGCCTATCAATTACACCGTTACCGTACAAAATGCTGATGCTCATACTATAAAAGAGCAAGCAAAAATGGATCTTTTAATGAAAAATTTCCAACAGCAATTTATAAATGGGTTAAATGCGCAGGGAGTGGATACAGGTAGTCCAACCCAAGAAGTGGATATGCCTGCGCATGTTGCCCAAATGTTTGAAAATACCTATATAGATCAAAGAGCAATATTTGGACAACAGTCTATAAATTATATAATGCAACATCAGGAAATCTATGATAAATTACAAAAAGCATGGTTTCATTTTTTAGTTGCAGGAGAAGTTTATACTTATAGAGGTGTTCGTGATTTTGATCCTTATTATGAAATATTAAATCCTTTAGATGTAGATTATGATAAAGATCCAGATGTTGAATTTGTAGAAGATGGGGATTGGGCATTAGTTAGAAAATATGTTCATGCATCTACAATTATTGATCATTATAGAGAATATTTAACAGACGAAGAAATATTACAATTAGAAGAACCTGAAAATGCAAGTTTAGATTCTTATTTAACAATGTCTAGTAGAGTAGATGATAGAGATATATTTAGAGATAGATTAATTGAAGTAATTAATGTATTTTGGAAAAGTAGAAAAAGAATAGGATTTTTAACTTATATTGATGAAGAGACTGGACAGATGGAAGAAATAGATGTAGATGAAAGTTTTAGAATGCCTGCGGAAATGAAAGAAATGGGAGCTAAAGTAGAATGGGAATGGGTTAATGAAATTTGGGAAGGAACAAGAATAGATGGAAAAACGTATGTAAAAATACAACCATACATAAATCAAAGAGCTTCTTTAGAAAACCCATCTAAATGTAAACTTCCAATTAATGGAAGAAAATACTCTGATCTCAATTCCAAAAACATTTCTCTAGTATCCCTAGGAATACCTTATCAATTAAATTACAATATCTATAAATATAGATTAGAATTAGCTATTGCTAAAAGTAAAGATATAATTGCACAATTTGATATTAATATGATCCCAAAGAAATGGGATTTAGATAAATTTATGTACTATGTAGAAGGTACAGGTATTGCGTGGGTAGATTATAATAAAGAAGGAATTCAATTATCTCCACAACATCAAGGAGTATTAGATTTATCAATAAAAACAATTGAGCAATATATAGTTCTTTTAGATTCTATTATGCAAGAATGGGAAAAAGTATCTGGAGTAAATAGACAAAGACAAGGACAGGTTGGAAGTTATGAAGGTAAGGCTACATCTCAACAAGCTATTGTACAATCTTCTCATATTACAGAAGATGTATTTAGAAAGTTTTCAAGATTAGAACAAAGAGATTTACAAGCATTATTAGACTATTCCAAAGAAGCTTGGTTAACAGGAAAGAAGGGAATGTATGTTATGCCAGATGGAGCTAAAGAAATGTTTGCTTTAGATTCAGAAATGCATTTAGAAGCAGATTATGGAATATTTGTATCAGACTCAGGTAAAGATATTGAAAAATTAGATATCTTAAAACAACTTGCTCAGTCAATGGTACAAAATGGTCTTCCTGCTTCTACAGTTGCTGAAATGGTTGATGCAGATAACTTTACTCAAATTAAAGATAAGATCAAAAAAGCTGAAAAATCTCAACAAGAATTAGCTCAAGCACAACAACAAGCAGAAGCACAACAGCAAGAAGCTCAAAGAGAATTAGAAAGGGAAAAGGTTGAAAATGATAATATGAATCAAGAAAAAGATAGACAAGTTAAAATTAGAGTTGCAGAAATTGCTGCTGAGGCTAAATTGATGGACAACCAATTTAATCTTGAAAAATCAATGAGAGATGCAAATTTAAAAGATAGAGAAGCAGATTTAAAATCTAATGATCATTTAGAAAAAGTAAGATCTAATCAAGCAAAAGAACAATTAATAAGAAGTGATCAAGATATAAGAGCTAAAAAAGATAAAGCAGATAGATCTCAAAAAAGAAAAGAAAAAGCAGATGATAGAAAAGATAAAAGTGAAGAAAGAAAACTTAAAAAAGAAGATTTAAGATTAAAAGAAAAAAACATAGATAAACCAAAACCAAATGCCTCTAAGTAACGAAGAACAAATGGAGATAATAAAGCAAGCTACTATGGAAGGATATCAAGGTAGTTTTACAGATCTCTTTAATCAAGCAGATCCAGAATTTAATATGCAAATACCAGAAGGTCCTTCTATAGATCAAAGTCCTGTACAACATCAAGGAATGTCTCCAGGTGCTCCTCAACCTATATTAGAATCTCAGGTACCTACTTCTCAATCCTTAGTTCAAAGCTATGAATCTGCACCTCCTGGTGAATCTCCATTAGGAGAATCAGTTTCTAGTGTAGTACATGAGCCTAGTGAATATAAAAGAGGAGGATATAAAGTATCAACTATGTTAGGAATAGAAGATAAAACCCCAGATCCAAATTCTTATATAAATAGTTATACAGATAATTATATAGATGTACAAACAGGAGCTATTAAAAGATATAGAACTGGGGGTGTTTTAGATGAAATAGGAAGAAGAGATATAGAAGAAGAAATAATATCAGGAAAACACAGAGGTAAAAGTAGAACAAATAAAGATCCTTTAGAATTTTTACAAAAATATCATACATCAGAAAGACATGCAAATATGATGAAAGACTCTGGATATAGACCTTATCAAATTCAAAATAGAACAAGATATATAGATTATAAAGGAGGACCAGAAATTAATTATATTGAAGGAAGTAAAACTAGTCATGCTAAACCTTATAAAAATATAATTAATATAAATCCTTCAGCAGATAAAAAAATATTTGGTTCAGCTATTTACAATCCAAAAGAAGTAGAAGCACATGAAATTAGTCATTTATCTTTAAGAGAAAATTTAAATGATAATGATAAACAAGAAATTTTAGAACGTAATTATAAAGTTAAAGAAAAAGGACAATTAGCATTTAAAGACATGACGTTAGCAGCTCAAGAAGTTAAAGCAGATTTAGATGGTCTAAGATATTTATTATATACAGAAGGAATACATGATGCTTCAAAAGAAGAATTTTCAAAAGCAGATTTAGAAAAAGCTAAAAGAAAATTATGGAATAAAAGTATAACTCTAAGAAGATTGTTACATCAATATTCAGATGAGGATTTAGAATGGTTATTAAATAATATAGCTATGGATTCTCCAGATCCTGATAGTGAAGAAGAAGAAACAAGGGATGCTAGAGTATAAATAAAAAAATAAGTGTTATATATTAAAGTGACACTCTAAAATAACTTTAATGATAAAAAACTAATTAATATTAATTAAATTTGTAAACCAATGAGTACAGACGATAAAAAAATAAATATAGACGACATTACCTTTGACGATGTTATAGGTGATGGAATTGAGGAAGCTGTAGCAGTAGCTGAAGAACCTCAAGCTAAAGAACCAGAAAATGTTGAACAAACTACGACTGAAACTACAGAGACTTCTCTTGATGATGATGCTAAAATTAAGCAGCAGGAAAATCAGAACGAAGGACAGGTTCTTGCGGAGACAACAATTGAAACTCCTCAAGAAACAAAAGTCGTTGAAGATGTTATTGAACCTAAGGAAGAAACATCTGAGGAAGATACAGTAGTTGGTCAAGTATTATCAACTTTAGGATATGAAACTAAAGATGCTTATGATGATACTCCAGATGGTTTAGTAGAAATGACAAAGGATATTGGGGCTCAAATTGCAGAAGAGCAATTAGAAGCTTTATTTAAAAAACATCCTTTAGTACAACAACATTTACAATATGTAATGAGTGGGGGTCAAAGTCAAGATTTTATGGCTTTAAATGATCCCAGATCAGATTTTTCTAAAATAAATATAAAAGAAGATGATGTTCAATCTCAAAAATATGTTATTGGGGAATATTTTAAAATGAAAGGTCATGATGATGCTTTTATTAAAGAAATATTAGAGGATTATGAAGACAGTGGAAAATTAAAAGACAAGTCTAAAGCTGCACATGAAGCTATAACAAAAGCCCAACAACAACATAAGCAACAAGTGTTACAACAACAAAAGTTGTATCAACAGAGAACTATTAAAGAAGAAAGAGATTTTTGGAATGGTGTTTTTGATACTATAGATAAATCCAAAGATTTCAAAGGTATAACAGTTCCTGAAAGAGAGAAGAGGAAATTTTTTGATTACCTCTCAAAACCTGTAACCAAGGAAGGTTACACACAAAGAGAATTAGATCATAACAAATCTGATATGGATGTGAAACTGGCGATAGATTATTTGATGTTTAAAGGTTTTAACTTAGATAAGTTAATCAGTAAAAAAGCTAAAACTAAGAGTGTTAAATCTCTTAAGGATAGAATAAAAAGACATCAACAAACTATCAAAAGCGCTAGGAAGACTCAAAGAACTCCTAGTAAATCCGTAGATATAGAAGACTTAGATCTAAATATCTTTTAACCTATTAACTTTTAAATTAGATAAAAATGGCATTACAACAAACAGGTAAGAACATTAGCGTCCATAAGACGTTTTATAATGATCAACAAATGACAGACATGAATAGTCTGGCAAACGCCTTGATGTCTAAGCCTACTGAATTATCTCCAATTATCACACACTTGGCTGGTAAAGACGACAAAAGATTTCCTCTATCATTCTTGACGGAAGGGGTTGGAAACGTTAAGTCAATGGATAGATTGGAATATGAATATCGTGTTAAAACTCATCGTAGAAAAACACGACCAGTACAGGTGGCATTAAGCGGATCGAATGTAGGGCTAGGAGGCTCCGCATTTGAATTAATCTTTCCAGATAAATGGTTTGTGTTCCCATACGTACTTGTAAACTCAAAAGGTGAACTTGCACGTATAATGAAGGAACCTACTCCAGTATCGGATCAAGGTTACAAATATACGTTACAATTAGTTAACCCATCTCCTACAGCTACTCTAACAGGTGGTTATGAAGTAGGTGATCTTTGGGCGCAATTGTACGCTCCAGTAGGAGTTGATTTCTCTAGAGGAAACGCTTCAAACTGGGAATCTCCAGGAATGGTACGAAACAAAATTGGTACTGTAAGAAAATCTTATCACATGTCTGGTCACGCGCGAGATTATGTTGCTGAGTTTAACTTACCTACTAAAGGAGGAAAGACTACCAAACTTTGGATGGATTATGAAGAATATCAACACATGCTTGATTTTAAAGAAGAATGTGAAATGTTCTACTGGTACGGTCAAAAAACTTATAACAATGCAGGTAACACTGCAATGAAAGATGAGAATGGTCAGCCAGTTATCGTTGGTCCTGGGCTCTTAGAGCAAATAGTAAATAAGGAAACTTATTCTTCTATGACAGAAACAAAGATCAAAAATATTATTGGAGATCTTTTCTACGGGATGACCGATTCTCAAAACAAACAAGTTACGCTTTACACAGGAACAGGTGGTATGCGTGAATTTGATGAAGCTTTAAAAGGACACTTTCAGAATACTACTACTAACGGGTGGAAAACTGGAGGAGAAAATAGATTCATCACAGGTTCAGGCAGAAACTTGGGAATGACAGGGTACTTTACTTCTTATGAGCACATTGATGGACATGTAGTAAATGTAGTTAAACTACCTTTATTTGATCATGGTCCTGTTGCTCAGGCAAGAGATAAGCACCCTACTACTGGATTCTCACTTGAATCATACAGAATGGTATTTGTTGATCAGTCTAACTATGACGGTCAAGCAAACCTTCAAATGCTTTCTAAAAAAGGAAGAGAAATGATGAGATGGTGTGTAGCTGGTAGTGTGGTACCTAGAGGATTTGATGCAGGATCTGCAAGAGCTTCTGATGTTGACGGTGCGTCCGTTCACATGTTAAAAACAGGAGGTATTGTATTGAAGAGATTTGACACTTCTCTAGATATCGAATGTGTAGCGTCATAGTATAGCATAAGGATACTTATGTTATTTCACGTTGCATCGTGAGTCTATATAAATTGGTTTTTAGTTAGGTTGTGGGGAAGCAATTCCCCCTTCCGCTAAAAACTTTTAAAATAGGAGAGTTATTCTTTCCAACCTATTAATAATCTAAAAAGAACTGAAATTATGGCAAGTAAAAAAGTCTATTTAAGACGGAAGGCAATTGATAATTATCTTCCAGAAGAAGTCCGCGCTGAGTCGGTTATGAAACTCAGTAGTGTTTTTGTTAACAGACAACCTTTAAAAGGGTTTGACCCTGAAGACGAAAAAAAATATCTAAATGGAATTTTAGATGTTGATCCAACTAATCATGATTGGCCAAAACATGCAAAAAGATTTTGGGCAGAATTAAGCATCAAAGTTGGATTTGAAGGAGTTGAAATGGAAATTGGAAAAGACGACAATGGAAATCCTTTGCAAATTATGGATTGGATAAATTATAATTTTGCATTAAGACATCCACATGTTTCTTTGACAGAAGAAGAAATGAACGCTAGTTTTACTAAACGTTTTTATATTCAAGATCTTTCAAGAGATGAAGCTAAGAAGAATTTAAGTATTCAAGGCAAAAAAGATGCAGATAAAGAGTTTATCAAAATCTCTTCTGATAAGAAAAAGATGGCATGGGTATTAAGATTAATGTCTAGTACAAATCCAGATATTATGAGTAGAGAGCAAATAGAAAATGCTTTATATGATCTAAAAGAAAAAGATCACAAAAGATTTTTCAAAATTGCAACTGATAAACACCTTAGTATGAAAGCAGAAATTGAGGAAATGGTTTCAGCTGGAGTTCTAAGAAAAATTGGAAATCAAGTTATCTTTATTGATGAAGTATTGGGTGATACAATGGATGACACAATAATTCATTTAAAAGATAAAAAGAATTCTGGTAAATTAACAATATTAAGAGCAAAACTTAAAGAGTTGACAGTATAGTGGATATATTTGAAATGCATAGAGCAGTAACACAGGGCGTTGATAAAATTAACGCCCAGGTTGCTGACACACTACTAACGGGTGAAATAGATAGAGAGCTTAATAAAGCAATACAAAGATTTATTACAACTAGATTTCAACAAGGTAATAGATATGGTAAAGGCTTTGAAGAGTCTCAAAAAAGAAGAGACGATCTAAGAACGTTAGTTAAAGATGTAGAAACTAATACTGATTTTAAAGAACAACTTAGAAATAGTACTCATCCAGATGGGGCTTTATATATAGATTCTTGGAAGTTACCGTATGATTATATGTATATGATTAATGCAGTAACAATAATAGCTAGAAAGCCAGATTGCTCAAAAATATCCTATCAAATGAAAGATCAAGATGATATGTATTCTTTCATAATGGATTTTAAAGAGTTTATAGGAAATGGTGGAACGACATATATTGATGAAATATATTTAATTAATAATATTGATAATGCTTTTAATGCAGCTGAATGGGGCGCAGAAGGAGCGATGTCTACATTAATTTGGCAAAATACAGATTTTGAAGATGTAGCACATCCAGAAAACCAAATGGAAGTGGTTGAGAATATTATTACTGGTGGTACTGAAACACTTTTAAGTAATGAAATGTGGTTTCCTATTTTTTGGGAAAGTTGGGATAATAGTAATTCTGTAGAAACAGAATATCAATATGCACAAGAAAGTTTAATAGGAAATATTGGATCATATAATTATCCAAATTCTTTAATTCTTGTAGGACTTGAAGAGATGATAGCTCCTTTAGTAGGTGCAGGACAACAAGAAGATGGAAGTATAATTCCTCTTACAGATGATCCTTCTTTAGAAGCATTAGGTGCGGTTCGTCCTCATTTAATAGGAAGATATCAAAATAATACAGTAGTTAGTACTCCTGTAGTTTTTAATCAAGATCTTTCTTTAAAAAGAGTACCAAGTACAAAAAATTTTATAAGAGAAGCTTATAAATGTAAAATGGTTCAACATGATGATATTTTTGCTATGATTAGTGACCCATTTAATAAAACAAAATACAGTAGTCCTCTGACTGTAATGAGAGGAGATAAAATAGATGTTTTTACTGACGATCTGTTTATAGCAGATAAAATCAGATTAACATACATAAGAAAACCTGCTATGGTTAGTTTAGGTCAATTTGTAAACTGTGATCTGCCAGATCATACACACGAAGAGATTGTAATGTTAGCAGTTGGTAGTATTTTGGAAGCTATTTCCGATCCAAGATATCAGACTCATTCAGTTGAGAAAAGCCAAATGGAATAATGTAAATTAGAATATTAATTTTAAAATAATTTAAAATGGCAAGACAATTTTTAATAGGAGAATTAGGATCAACATCTTATTCTTCTGGTAAACTAGCTGATACAGGACTAGATATTCAAGTTCTTGATGTTAGTAATGATGAGGGTCCAGTTAGTTATGACCCAGAATCTACTCCAAATCCAGATATGTTTAGAATAGTTCAAGGTACTACTTCAGGACCAAATGTTTATTCAAACTGGATGAATCCAAGAAATGTAATAGTTTTTGATGGTAGTTCATATGAATCTGCAACGGCTTCTACTGCAACATTAACAATAGCAGGTGATTCTGTTACAACTAGTGGGCAAGATGGTTTACTTCATATAAAACTAGCTTACCTTAATGGTGATGTTGAGGAATTTTATAACTTTACGGCAGATTTTAATGCTGGTGGAGGCGGTGTAACTACAGCAGATACAGCTGCAGATGTTCTTATTGGTAATGCATGGGATGCAATTCCTGATGGTAATAAACCAGATTGGGTTCATGCAGATGTAAATGTTTCAGCAGGTACAACAGTAGTATGGTCAGGGGTTAAACCTGGTGATACAACTAACTCTGGTGGTACTTGGGATAAAGATGCTTCTAACATACAAGTTTCTATTTCAAGTAGATCTGATATTGCAACTGCAGTATATACTACAGCTAAAACAGCAGGTGATAATGGAGTAGGTACTTATTATAGTGTAAAAAAGTTTGAAGATAAAATGAAAGGTATTATGTATGGTTACTACAACAGACGTGATCTTCCTAACACTCCAGACAATGGAGCTGTAGTTGGAAGCACGTATGATATGATAACTATCGTAGCTACTAAAGATGGAAGCGCAATGAGCGGACAAATTCATGGAGTAGATAACTTAGATGAAGTATTTATTGCAGGTAAAGTTGACATTGCAACTATTTCTGGAAACAATGAAGATTCATTTGTTAGTAAGTTGAACGAACTTATTCCTTTAAATAACATAGGAGTATAATATTAATTTTTAAAAATATAAAAACATGGCAAATACAGCAAGAACAACTTTCGATAAAGATCTTAACTTTAAAAGATGGTTGACAGGTAATACAAAAGGTATGGCTACTGGAGTAACACCAAACAATGCAGCAGTAGTTGCTGCACAGGGTGGAACCCAATCTCAAAAACATGCAGCAACATTAATTGCAAATAAATATAATAGTACTGATTCTACAGGATCTGCAGCATCTGCAGCATATTTACCTCCTGCAGTAGCGGGAACACTAGTGGTACTTGAATGGACAGGTGATGTTGATGATTCTACGGGAGCATGGAAAATCTATGCAAACGGTGGATTTGCAGCAGCATCTGGAGGATCAGCTTATTCAGGTAATGTATTCGCAACTCAAGTTGTAACAATTGGCGGTACTACAGGTAAAAAATCTGCAGCAAGCGATGCTTCAGATACATTGGTTTGGACTCCTGCAGCAACTGCAAATAATGCAATGGGTGATGCGGGATCACAATGGTGGTTTTACTGCATGCATGACGGTGAGTGGATGGTTAAAGCTAGAGCAGTCCCTTCTGGAACAGGAGAAGACGGTGCTTTAACTTGGGAATAAGCATATTTTAATAATATAGATTGGGGGATTTACAGATCCCCCATATCTATTTAATCTTTTTTATTTATGGCAAGTATAAACTTATCATTAACTTCAGATTGTAGATTATTAACTTATAAGATTACTTCACCAATACCAACAGTAGAAGGAGCAGAGTCTCAGGATCAACTAGAAAATACTGAAAATGTAGTCGCAATTGAAATTTACAATAATGGAGTTTTAGTCTCTAATACAGATACAGCAATACTTAATTATGCTAATGGAGACATATTTACTAATACAACAACTATATCTGTTCCAGAAGTTATAGGATCAGATGCTGGTATAGTTACAGTTTTAATGAGAAATGCTGAAGGAGAAACTACAAGTTCTGCTATTCTATGTTCTTGTGAACTGGATTGTTGTTTAGCACAAAAAGTTTTAGATCTAACAAATTGCACAGATTGTGATTCAAAGTGTAGTGATCAATTAGTTATAAGTCAAAAGATATTTTTATACATGGAGTCTATAAGGACTCTTTTAGGTAATTTAGGAGGAGACATAACAATTAATCAAGGAATCATATCTCAGGCACTAGATACGTATAATGCTGCTAAAGCATTATGTTCTGGTAGCTGTGGTTGCAACTGTTAATCATGACAATAAACTTTAAAGGAAAAACAAATAACTTATCAACTAGTAAGTCTAAATTAGATCCTAGGTGGGATAAATATTCTAGTGCAGCTACTATAGCTACATCAGGATCATTTTCATCTAATATGCCTAAATTGGCTCAAGGGGTAGTCTATCTTCAAAAAAATAATAGACTAACTATAGATATTAGATATAAAGACGATAAAGAGTATGATAGAATTGTTAATGTTATAGATAAATCAAAATCTAAAAAATTAACAACAGAGTTTGGAAATGAAGGTAATGTTACGTTAACTTATAAAAATTGGAATAAAAAACTTTCCTCTACAAAAGAATTAATTTTAGTATTTGCATCAGGTTTTAGAAAAACTATAAGATTAAAAGTACCAGGTACAAATTCTAAATTAGAAGGTTCTGTAGATAGTGTAACCTCTATATTATCTTCTTCACCTTATGAAAATTTATTATCTGTAGATGTATCCAACGCATCTTCAGCAGTCAATGATATATTAGTTGGAATATACCCTAAAGCAGATCCTTACGATGTGTTTAATTGTTCAGGAGTATTTTCTTATAGACTTCCTTTTGCATATTATATAAATTCAGATTCAATTAATGAAGTATTAGTTAAAAAAGGAATAACTTCTTCAAATAAAAATGTAGACAAAGGAATGTCTACAAGAGGTGTAGGTCATTTATATCCTGCATCAAAAGCTCAAGAAATACATTTTTTAAATGTACATATTTCTGGAGAAACTACAATAAGAAATAATTCTGAATTAATGTCTAGAGCAAATTCTAGCTCTTTTACATATGGATTTATATACGGTGAAAACTTATATGACATTCCAGATGATGCTCCAGAATTTTATGTATGTATGGATGAAGGAGACTCTTCATATTATAGAACAACTAGTAGAGATTGTGATGGTACTTCAATAGACTCTAAATATATAGATGGAAGTAGTCCTGCTAGATTTTTAGATGGTCAATGTTGTACACATAGTTGTTCTGGATTTTCTGTTAAATTAATAAATACTACTGGAGCTAATGCAGATTGGACAAGCTCTGAAGGAAAAATAAAAGCTGTAGTTACAGGAGGTCAAGGAGATTGGATTTATAAAGTAGAAAATAGTACAACTGGATTAAGTACAACAGTTACTTCAGCAGAATCAGAATATGAATTTACAGGATTAGCTTTTGCAACTTCAGATGAAACTCCATACAAAGTAACAGTAACAGATGCTAATGCTTGTAATGTAATAGCTTATATACATTTAAATAAAAATGTAAGTATAGAGCAAGGACTAATGCAAGGATGTACAGACAGTGGTGGAATAAATTATGATTCTGATGCAGATGTAAACACAGGATGTTTGTACTGTATGAGATTTGGATCTAATGGTCGTGGTTATTATGGTTTAAGTTTTGGAAGAAGCTCTGGAGCAAGTAAAGAAATAGGAGTACAACTTATTACAAATGAAACTAGTAAAGTTACACATGCAACTTCAAGTGGATCTAGTAGTGGAAAAATATATTTTAAAGGATCTATATTTCCTGCTGCATTACCTATAATTAATACAGATACAGATGAGGCATTTCAATTTAAATTATATACTTTAAGTTCAAATAATTTAAATAAAGATGAGATAATAGCTATAAGTCCAACAACAACAGTAGCTAGTGTTCCAGATTTAGAGCACGAATTTGATGGTTTAGCTCCAGGATGGTATGCTATAGGTATAGAGGTTTCAAATCTTAGTACTTTAGCACATTGTATTAGTATTCATAGATTTGAAGTTAAGTATGGAGGATGTATGGATAAGCTAGCTAGTAATTATGATAAAGATGCTACTTATGATAACGGGGGATGTACTTATACGTGTAATGAAAAAGTAGTTGGTATTATTGTAGAATCGCTTGATAATAAATGCTTAAAAACTGTTAGAGTAAGTAGAAAGAAAAAATACGAAAATATAACTTGGAAAATAGGAACAGAATCAAAAACAGGACCTGGACCACATTTAGCAAAACCAGAAGATTATGTACAAGTATGGATAGAAAATACAAAAACAAAATGTGTTGATTCTGCAGAGCTTTTTATAAAAGAAGAGAATTGTACTAAATCAATGATCTTACAAGCGTACTCAAACAGTATATTAAATTCTGGAGGATGTACAGATACAACAGCTTTTAATTATAATTGTGACGCTATATTTGATGATGGAACATGTATTCCTGTTGTACAAGGATGTATGGATATGGAATCCCCAAGTTATAATCCAAGTGCAAATGTAGATGACGGATCGTGTATAGAATTTATACAAGGATGTCTTAATCCACAAGCTTTAAATTATAATCCATTAGTTACTCTGCATGTTGAAGTATTATGTATGTATAGTAATTTAGAATTGCAAAATGTTAAGTCTGGTTTACAATGTCCAAGTACTCCTCTTACCGAAGTTCCTATTTATAGTACAAATCCTAATATAACAAATCTTAATTTTGATATAGTTTCAGGAGCAACAATAGGAACAGGTTCTACTCTCAAAGCATATAAACTTCCACATAATAATCTTTTAGAACAAGGATTTTCTATTAATACGTTAACATTTCCTTTAGAAGATAGTGGAATGAAACCTGATGCTACATGGAATTTAACAGGAAATGATTCTCCTTTTTATAATAATTTTGGTACAGGTCCAGATCTTCTTCTTTGGCAAGGTAGTGAACCTTATGAGCCTTACTTATTAGATATAGGTGGCAATTATATAGCTTCAATTAATTTAGATGGTACATTTGCTGCAAATAGCGGAACTTTAGGATATGGTGCTTATATATTTGAATTAAAAATAATAAGAAACGGAAAACCTTTTTATTCTAGAGAATGGTTTACCATACCAAACAGTGGTGATAGTTTTCTTTGTGACATGATTCTAACTGGACCAGGAGCAGATCCAGCAATAACTAAAGATGGTTCAGGTTCTAAAGCAAAAGGGTGTACAGATCCTAATGCTTCTAATTATTTAGGCCAAAATTCTTTTACTCCTAATATGTTTCCTGTTTTAAGTTATCCAGCAAACAATACATTTTATTCTCCACAGGGATTAGAAACTTTTAATACAGGAAATCCTCAAGGAGCAGGTGCAGAATTATGTAAATATCAATTAGATAAAATCTGTTTACCCCCAAGAATAGATTCTCAAATTGAGTATTTAGAAAAATGTATAATGAATTCATCTGTAAATTGGTATAATAAAAATATAACAGGAGGAGAAAAATCTTGTGATGATATGGCTTTATGGACAATGATATTTATAAAATATCTTGTATCTAGAAAAGGCTTAGATTGTATATTTAATTGTGCAGACTCTGGAACTCCAAATTATCAACCTCAAACATGTGAAGAAAAATGGGTAGCAGGAGGAAGTAAAGTATGGGCATATTCGCCTGATACTTATACGGGAACTAATTATTATGGAGGAGAGATAATTAAATATGATACAGTATTTCCTTGGATGGGAGATGAAATACCAGGAGGTTCTACTATTTGGACTATAAAAGGGGCTGGCTGTGGGCCTTGTGGAAATCCTTATGGTAATGGATCTGAAAACTTTATACTATGTAAAGACGACAAAGTTTTTAGTGATAATACGAATTATTTAGATAAATTTTTTAAATTTGCAACTAAGTATTGTAAATCATGTCAGCCATGTTCTTTCTTACCAGGGAATAAGCCGACTATTTTATATAATAGTGATTCGTTTACATATAGTACTGAAACAGATGGCACATTAACAATAGGAGGCATAAGTCTAGAAATGAATGGGGAAGAATATGGAGTGGATGATCCTAATTTGGGTCCTTATAATCCATATGGATTAGACGAAGATGCTAATTATCCTAGTGAAGAATATTAATTAACAATACTTAAAAATAAAATATAATGGCAGAAATAACTTCATTAACTTCGATTTTAAAATCCAATATAGGGTTAAATGATTATTTTGTAGTGGCCAATTCATCTACAAAAAAAGCTAGAAAAATACAGGTTCAATCTATGTTTGCTTCAGTAATAACTAAAGGAATAGGTGGAGAATCTTTATGGTCTAGTGTAACAAATAGTAATCAGATAAATTTAAAAGGATTAACATCAGCGGATAGCAAAATTACAGTTACAACTAGTAGCGATAATTTAGTACTAACTTTAGTAGAAAGCGCTATAGATTTAAGTAAATGCGATAATACAACTTCTGCGTTTATAAAATCTATAAATTTAAGTGGAGCTATTTCTGGGGTATTACCAGTTGGATATGGTGGTACAGGACTTTCTACAATTAGTAAAGGATCTGTTTTATATGCTAGTGCTGCAGGTACTATATCAACAACAACTTTAGCATCAGACGGGCAAATATTAGTAGGTAATGGTACAACAGGATATCCTCAAGCAGCAACAATAGCTAGTTCAGATTCTTCAGTAACAGTTACAAATGGAGCTGGAACTATTGATCTAAAGGTAGCAGCTAGTAGTGCATTAGCAAGTCATTTAGATACTCAAACATATAATATTAATTTAAATTCTGTAGCAGGAACTAGTTTTATAAGTGGGGATGCTACAAATGAAGGTATTACAGTAGATGCAACAGGATATGTTGCAATTGGAGATTCAACTCCAACAGTGCCTACTTTAGATTCTCAATTAACATTAATTGGGAATGCTGATAAAGCAATAACAATTGGAAATGTTAATAGCTATGCAGATAGAACAATACAGTTTAAAGATGCAGCAGCAAGTGTAGCAGGGATTAATGGTACAATAAAAGGAGCAAGTGCTACTCACGGTAATTTTGCTGGAGGTAGTATAACTATAGAAGCTGGTAAAGCAACAGGTAGTGGTGCAGCAGGAGGATTAGTATTAAGTGGGGGAGATGTTACTTCAGGAGCACAAGGATCTGTATATATAAAAGGATATATATCAACTGGAGCTCAAAGAACAGCTTTAACATTTACTCCTACAGCAACTGAAGTACCAGCAAATTTTGCATATGGAGTTGAAATTCAAGCTCCTGCAAGTGGTATATCTTTAGTATCTAAAAGTGCAGTTGATGCCGCTACAGGTATGTCAAATAAAACTGGAGTTGTAGCACCAACTATAACTGCTAAAACTCAAATAGCAAACGGCTATTCAGGAGCTTTAACTGCAAATACACATTATTTAGCACCAGCAGATGGTAATAATGCAACTATGACATTACCTGCGCAAGCAAGTTCTGTTAAAGGAGATACTATTATTGTAGAATATCATAATGATATGAGTAACGGGCAAACACATAAATACGGAACATCAACAGAAATGTTTATGGCAGGATCTGCTTGCTATAGAATGAATGGAGCAACAGGATCGGCTGTAGGTTTAATACAAACAGTAGATGTTGCAGATGGTACAGGAGATGATTTCTTAAACTTAATAGGACTGACCAATGCAGGCCCAGGTATTGGAACGTTCGTAATATTTACATTTAATGGGGCAACATGGAGAGCAGAAGCAAAATGTACATCATCAGGAACTGGTGCTGCTACTAACGCTTCAGTATTTGCTACTTCATAATAATTATTAACTAAAAATAAAATCAATTTAAAATGGCAAAAACAAAATTAAAAACCACATGCGGAGAATTAGTAGATCTAATGAACGGACTTTTTTCAGTTCAAGATGTACCAGGAAAAGACTTTGCTTTAATAGTTTCTAGTAATATGACTAATCTTCAAAAAGTTTTAAAACATCTTGAGGAGGCTGGAAGACCTTCAGAGGAGTTTATAAAATTTGCTGCAGAAATGCAAAGATTACAACAAACTAATAGTGACGATGCGTTAAAAGAATTAGAAAAAGCTAACTCAGAATTAATAGCGGAAAGAAAACTTCAAATGGAAAAAGTGCAAGAATTATTAAAAGAAAGCGCTGAAGCAGAATTAGAAGTTTTACCTAAAGATATGCTTCCTAATAATTTAACGGCAAAACAAATTAATAACTTAGAAAAAATAATAGTATAATGGCAATTAGAAATGATTCTGATAAATTTTTACAGGGTATAAAAAATCTTGGTGAAAAAGGTAATGGCTCTCATGGAGCATTTTTTATAAATGATACAGATTCACATACTGCAGCAGGCGGATGGAATGCAATTACATTTACAGAAAATACAGTATTTACTACATTAACTGCAAGCAATTGGAGTGGTGATACCTTTACTACTCCAGAGGTCTTTCCTGAAGGATTAACTATATATGGTAATTTTACAGTGATAGCTCTTGAAAGTGGAGCGTGTATAGCATATTTTGCAACTAGTAATACTACTGTAACATAATGTTAAGTTTAAGATCATCAAATACTAGTAGTTCTACTAAATTTAGAAAGAAGAAATTTAGTTCTGTAAAGTCTGGTCCTGTAGTATGGATAGACTTTACAGATCGTAGAACTGTATATAGTGATGATTCTGGAACATTAGCAAATACTGGTGATACAATACAATTTGTTGATAATAAAGCTTTTGATAAAAGATTTGGTAGATCTTCTACTGTATGTATAGGATCAGGTTTAAAACAACAAACTTCATCAAGGAGACCTGCTTTTGTAACAGGAGTTTACGGTTTAACTGCCGCTAGATTTGATGGTGCTAATGATCAACTTTTAGGAGATAAAGCTGTGGCAGCTGTAGCAACAAATCGATTGTCGACTTCACGTTTAGATGGGCAGGACATAACTGTGTTTTGGGTAGCAAAAAATGATAGTACTACTCCAGGACAAGAAAATGTTTTAGTCTTTGGTTCTCATGATGTAACTGATGGATCAAGTGATCCAATACAGATTGGTGTTCAGAATAATGATTATCGAATATTTATGGGAGATGCAAGTGATAAAAGTGGAGATGTTAATATGAATACTAATAGACAGGCAACAACAAATGTTGAACTTTGGACAGTTAAATTTGCTGGAAGTTCAAATGCTTACATGTATGCAAATGGTGATACTAGTGACGGTATAACCAATGGAACAACTAAAGATCATGGGTATCCGTTAGATGTTAATAATCTTGATTGTTCAATAAATATAGGAGCTGGGACTTGGGACGGTGATATTTATGAGTTATTAGTATATAATACAGCTTTACCTGACAAAGAAATAAAAGAGATAGAGCGAAAATTAAAACAAAAATATAAAATAACATAATGAAAAATATAATAATTTTACTTATATTAATTTGTAGCGTAGGAAACGCACAAGAGTTAAAAAACTTTTTTAAATACTCTACGTTTTATACGTCACTAAGTATGAATACTAGTTATATAGAAGATCAAGACTATATAGCTATAGATAAGGGTTACGTAGATGTAACTGAAATTAATAAATTTGATTACAATTTAACAATTGGAATCCGAAAAATAGCAAGATTTGATTATGAATACAAAGTTAAAACGTGGTATTATGGTACTGAAAGAGCTGTTGCAGATAACGTTACTATTGGTAATGCTAACGGTTGGGAGTATCTTTTTAATTATTCTTTTATACGTAATCGTGGTGAAACATTTACTGATCAGAATTACTGGATTAGATACTTGGGAGATAAATGTGTCACAAAAGTACAGTACAAAGACAATCAAAGAGTAGATCTACAATTTACATCTTTTGATACAAGATATAGAATAAACTCAGGAAACTGGGACTTTACAGCAGGCGTGGTGATTAGAACTCATCCTGCTTATGGCTTTGTACCAATCAGGGATTTTTGGGTACCAGGCGAATCTACCTTTCAACAATTAGCGGAAGACTTTGGCTATGCACCTGAACAATGGGTTCAAGGTTTCTATGTTAATAATAACTGGTATGATGTATCAGGAGGTGATTCTGTTCTTGTAGCAACTAGTAACGATGAGTTCTTTAACCACTATTTTGGAGATGCAGTTGCATCTTTTAATCAAAGAGAGTTAGAGAAATTAGGAAATCAAAAGGAAATAAGTACAGTATTTGGATTAGCTTATTATAAGTATACTCCAAAGTTTTGGTTACATGCATGGGTTAATTGTATGCCTTATCATGTAGGATTAGATGATTATTCTTTTGATTATTTCCAACCAGAATATAATAATGAAACAATACCTGCATGGGTTGAATGGGATGCTGGTATGGTATTAGGAACTAGGGTAACAAAAAATCTTGGTTTATTTATAGAGGGTACTCATATGAGATACTGGATGAAACCAGTATATGAGGTTAAATTTGGGTTTAACTATTTAATATTTTAAGATATGAAAAGAATTATATATATACTAGTATTGTTTATAGGCTCGTTTGCTTATGGACAATTTGATTTTCAACAATTATGTTTAGATTGTGCTGAACAAGAAGGTTATTATTGTGGAGATGATCCAGAAAACTGGACACAATATGCTCCGCTAGGATGTGTACAAACATCATGGATTAACGATGGATGGGAAGATTGTGTCGATGCCAGTGATGAAGGGGCTGATGTAGTACCAACATTACCAATGAATTGTGTACCACCTCCACCAGATTGTGATACAGTATACGTAGATGTAATAGAATACATTTTTGAAACAGATACAGTAGAAGTTGAAGTGCCTTTTTATATTTATGAAACAATTCTTCAAATAGATACAGTATATAATACAGAATATATAACTCAAATTGTAATAGATACAGTAGAAGTAGAAACATTTGTACCTGAATATATATACATAACTGATACAGTAACTGTATATGAAGATGTACTAGATACTTTATTTATAGATGTAATTGAGTATGTAGATGTATTTATATTTGATACAATAGTACAAATAGAAACAGAATACATAGAGTTTTTTACTACTGATACAATAATAGAATATGTAGATGTTATTTATACTGAATACTTAGATTGTGATACAGGATTACCGTGTAACACAAGTATACCTGAAATTATAGAACAATCTAAAGGAGATAATAGAATGTACAATTTATTAGGGCAAGCTATAAGACAACCTGAAGGAATATACATTCAAGATGGCAAAGTAAAATTTAAAATAGATTAATGAAGATATTTAAAGATAGTAATGATTGGAATGAAAAAGCTATAGTTGGCTTTGTAGCATTCTTAATAATGGTCATAGTTATGATCATAGATTTAGTAACTGGAGCAGCTGGATACGATCTAGTTATAAATGAATTTGTATATGATTCATTTGTATGGGTAGTATTAGGATGCTTTGGAATAAGTGGAATAGAAAAATTTGCTAAAAAATAAATGAAGTGGATAGGCCAGCATAAAGTAACGGGTAAAACCAAATCTACAGGTAGTATTACTACTGGTGGGCCTATTATATTACAAGAAAATTTATCTGGGCAATTGGGTGAGCATAAAACTGTTAAGAGTACATCTGCTTTAACTTTAAAGGGAACAAATGGTGTAGCAGGAAATATAACATTAGATGCATCTAATGATATTTATATAAATGCAGATGGAGGAGAAATAATTTTTCAAGATGATTCTGCTACATTAGCTACTATAGACACAAATGGATTAAGTTTTATAGATAATACAGGGGCTGGAGTTAGATTTGAAGGTTCAACAGATGATGCTCATAACACAGTTTTATTAGCTACTGATCCAACTGGAGCTAGAATATGTATGTTACCAGATGCTAGTGGAACTTTAGCTTTAACAACGGACACATCTCCGTATATCCAGGTTAGGTTAAATCGTGATGATATTTACGTTCTTTATCTTAACACTAGGACGTATTGGTACTCTGTATCAGGATCTGCTGGTTACACAGGAGAGTTAAATGTTAGTGCAGGAAACTGGACTAGTTGGAGTGATGATAGACAAGCTAGGCATGCTGGTTATATAGCAACAAGAGCTTGTAAAGTAAATAAAGTTAGGTTTGTAGGATTATTTTCAACTAGTTATACATCTGGAGCTTTAGATTTTGAGTTTGCTATTCAAAAATGGACTCCAGGTAATAATACTACAAATACTGTTACTACTACGCATATGACTCATACTGATCATGATGGTTCATATACAGAAGGGCGTATATATAATTTAGAGTTTGCTGTAACGGGCAATAATACATTAGCAGCAGGAGATGCTTTTAGTTTATTTGCTAGATGTAATGATTCAAATTCATCTGCAAGATTACAGTTATGGTATGGCGGGTGTAATGCAGAAATAGAATTAACTTAAAAATAATTATGGCACTAACAGGTAAAAAATATTCATCAGTTCACAGTTTAACTGGAAGTGGTAAAGATAAAATGAAAGGTGTTTTTGATGAAGGACATATACAGCATTTAGCAGAAAATGAATCAGATAATCCTGTATTAACATCATTAATATATCAAATACAGGAAATGCAAGATGAGCTAGATTATCTTAGAACAGAAATAAGTTCTAATAAAGATAATAAAATAGTTATTGGATCAAATACAGTAGTATCATTTGGTGATATGGTTTTTACTACGGTAAAAGGTAAGACAACTTATAGTATAGTAATGACCGTTGCTTATACTGATCCTTCTAGCAGTAAGGTAACAACAAAAACAACAACATTAAATTTAGCTTAATATGCTTTTAAACTATGTAAATTTAAGTGGAACAGGAACAGAAACTCTTAGCGCAGCTTTGACAGATGGTTCTACAAAAACAATAACAAGACTATTAATATGTAATAGAGATAGTACAGCAATAACAGCAAGCCTTTGGTTACAAAATGCTGGAGGAGATATATATTATATAATAAGAAATGTAGAAATAGAATCGGGATATACTTTAGATGTTTTAGATGGAGATCCTTTAGTATATAATGATACTTATAATTTAAATGCCTCTTTAGGCGATGCAGGATATGTTGCGGATGTAATTATTAATGAAACAAGAACACACTAAAATGACAAAAGAATTATCAGAAGACAGTAAATTTAAAATAAGCATTAAAACACTTCTTTGGATTGTAGCAGGAGTAGCTACAGTAATAGCAGGTTATTATGGAATGCTTTCAAATATAAATACCAAATTTGTAGAATTAGAACAAAAGGTGCAAGAAGCTTTAGAAAAACCTAAGCCAGGAACAGGAACCTATACAATTGATATGGGAGATCCTGCTGCTTCACAAACTTGGCCTCCAACAAGAATGGAGTTTAACATGAAAGATCAAATGGCGAGAGATAAAATTGATAATGTTATAAAAGAAGTAGAAGAACTTAAAGAAGAACTTAAAGAACTTAGAAACAAATGAAAAAATATTTAGTCCTCATAATGATCTTTATAACCTCGTTATGCGGGGCTCAAGATCTGTTAACACCAGACAACTTTAAAAAAGAGACAAGTAGAGGTATTGTAGTAGTGGAGTTTTGGGCAGCTTGGAACGATGCTAATTCTTGTACATGGTTAGAAAATTTAAAAGAATGTGAAGTATATAGAGTAGATATAGGTACTCATATGAAACTACAACAAGAATATAATATTTCTGCTATACCAACATTAATTATATTTAATAATGGTAATGTAGAAGAAGAAATAAAACCCAATATAATGTTTCAATTAGAAGCAGATAAGAAAGAAGTCCAGGGTAAAGTGGACGATATAATATTAAAACAATTTAATTAATTAAGATATGGCAACATTAACACCAACACTTACTTTAAAAAGTACAGACGCCCTTACAGATAGTTTAGAACTAACTGTAACAGATAGCTTATCAGTATTGGGGCAATCAAAAAGATTTACAAAAGTATTAGCAACAACAGCTACAGATATATTATTAGCTGCAGATTATACAAAATCATATGTGTATTTACACAATAAAGCTACTGCAGCAACTGATACTGTAACAATAGGAAAAAAATCAACTGTAGGAGGTGCATCATATAACGATGATCCAACTATAGATTTAGACAGTACTGCAAATATTAGTTTTGGAATGACTGTTTCAGGAACTGGGGTTTC
>Ga0209645_1000027_pt1 | contig 67093 bp, 54 predicted proteins | sample ETNvirenome_6_30_FD_184070 | JGI IMG/M metagenome (GOLD analysis project Ga0209645, IMG submission 184070) | Marine viral communities from the Pacific Ocean - ETNP_6_30 (SPAdes) (version 2) | ecosystem: Environmental > Aquatic > Marine > Oceanic | place: Pacific Ocean | collected 2013-06-19
AAACTTATCGCAACAGGATGGTAAGCGATATTTTAAAACCATCTATCTTTGTCAGTTTGTGATAGAAACTGAATAAGCTTGTGAATGACTACAATTGGATTTATTCTGGACGCGGGTTCGACTCCCGCCATCTCCACCACCTACTTACTATGTGGAACAAGACTATAGAAAACCAGGCTACATAAAATATAATGTAGGAGATATCGTAAGGGAAAGAGATTGGATTTACCTTTCTTCTGAACCAATGTATGGATTAGTAGTTAATATAGACAGAGGGGTATATAGAGATCTTGAATGGATACCACATGTTGATGATCGATTAGAAGTATATTGGTTCAAATGGAAACACTCAGAGCTTTTACCAGCAGTGTTTGTTGAAATAGTATCAAGAACAGAAACAGTAATAATAAAAAATTTAGAGACAAATTATGAAGAAAAAACTTAATAAAACACATAAAGAAAAAATCATTGATAGAACATTTAGTGATCAACTTGAAGATGCCTGGCATTTGATTGAAAAAAGAAGAAAACTTAAAAGAAAAGAACTTTTTATAAAAATTGAAGACACAAAAGAAAAAAACCAATAGATACTATTAGTAGGAGACTATTTTTGTAGTATTATGGTAAGATGAAAATAAAAGTGGCGTTTTATAAAGGCGGCGAAGGCTGGCAACATAAAATTATTCGGTGGTGGACAAAAAGCATATACAGTCATGCCGAATTAGTGATGCCTGATAATTTTACCTGGATATCAATTAGTCCTTTTTTGGAATCAAAAGTAGCGAAGAGACTAAAAACTGACTTTGATTTAGAAAAATGGGATTTTATAACAATTGATATTACCGAAGAACAACATTCTTCAATAATGGAATTTTACGAAAATACAAAAGATAATGTTTATGATTGGTGGGGGATGATACTGTCTCAATTAACACCATTTAAGGTAAAATCGAAAAATAAATGGTACTGCAGTGAGTGGATTACTAATGCTCTTGTATTATGTGGAGTGCTCAATTGGAACTCTGTTAATATATATGACAAGATTGATATGAGACCAAGCGATCTCTATGAAATTGTTAGTGAGCACATCAGTGATGAAATACAAAGTTGATGAATGGGTAGGTTATTGTCCGCTTCCAGATGTTGAGTTATTTAAAGATGAAAGAGAGCCTGCAGTAGTCCTAGATATATTAGACAATGATATCTTTTACGATTACAAAATTTACATAGAGAGAACAGGAAAAACAAAAAAAGTAAGAGAACATCAACTTTTTCCTATGGCTGATCCTACCTATTAATAGGGATGGCACTCAATATATTTAAAAAACTGCTTTTAGTAGCAGTAAGTGTAGTAGCTGGTTGTCAACAGCCAGACTATGCTATTGTAACTGGTGAAAAAGGCGAAACTGTTTATGTAGAAGTCGAAGTTCCCGGCGAAACAGTATATGTGAATGTTCCAGAGTATATTGAAGTTGAAGTACCGGTAGAACATGGTAGTATATGGATTGACTCTTTTACTCAACCAATGTCTGTTGATGGAATTGATATTCTTTGGGTTATTGATCGTTCCGGTTCTATGAATAGGTATAATGCAGAGTTGTTAGCTGGAATTGAGGCCATGTTAGGAGCTTTACCTACTGCTGACTGGCGTCTAGTTATGATAAACGCAGATCCAGATTACGCTGTTAATAGTACCATTTTTCCATTAGTGCCCGGAGATGATGCTGCAGATGCTGCTGACATGCTGGCAACATTAAGTCCGGCTTATAAAGAAGAAGGGTTCAACTCTGTATATGAATATATAACTAACAACCCTTATTCTTCAACATGGTTAAGACCAGACGCTGGCTTACTGGTTGTTTTTGTTTCTGACGAGGAAGAACAAAGTGATGTAGAATACTCAACTGTTGCCGAATTTATGACTTGGTATCAAATGCAAAGAATGGGTTCTGTGTTTATGGCCAGTGTAGTAAATCAAGATCCAAGCGTATCAGTCTGCAGCTACCCACCGAGTTTAATTGATGTTGGAAACCGGTATATGGATGCAACAAGCTTGCTTGGTGGCACAATCGTTGATATCTGCGATGAAGACTGGGCACCCGGTGTTACTGACGCTACGCAGTCAATTGATCCCTATGAAAGCTTAAAACTTACACATGTACCAGAAGATCCTAACGATATCAGAGTGTTTGTAAACACTGTTGTTAATTATGATTGGTACTATTCAGCTACTGATAACACTGTATATTTTACTGTTATTCCAAGCGCCGGTGACCTTGTAGAAATTGGATACCTCTACATTGAACCTGCGGACACTGGAGACACTGGACAATAAAGAGGGCAAATCGTGAATTTTTGGATAACACTATTATTTGGTGGATGCATTGGTGTTTTATTAATGTTTACATGGATGTTTTTAGAGTTTGTAAAAATAGAAAATAATAAAACACAAAAAATTAATAATGAGTTAAAATCAAGATTAGACAACATGAGTGTGCGTGATATTTATATCCACAAAGTATCGCAAAATAATTTAATTTGGGATAATTACACTCAATCATACATAAAAAAAATGGAGTAAAAATGTCTAATGAAAAACCAACGGTAATGGTTTCTGGTGGATTTGACCCCGTACATGCTGGCCATATTAGAATGATTAGGGATGCGGCACAATATGGAGATGTGATAGTAATTGCAAATTCCGATGATTGGCTTTTTAGAAAAAAAGGTTTTATATTCATGGAATATGAAAAAAGAATAGAAATCTTGAATGCTATTAAGGGTGTTATTTTAGTTGACTCTGTAGATGATTCGGATGGGACTGTGTGTGAAGCGATTAGGAGATTAAAGCCAACTTATTTTGCTAATGGCGGAGATCGTGGTAGATCTAATACGCCTGAGCAAGCTGTCTGTGAAGAAATTGGTGTGCAATTATTGTGGGGAATTGGCGGCGAAGAAAAAATTGATAGTTCTTCTGATTTAGCTAAAAAAGCAAGAAATTTTGAAGTGCCACCACAAAGGTCTGCTGCAAGGCACTCAGACAAATAATACTTGACAACATTTTAAGTCCTAGTTATAATATATGATGGACATGAAAGCACTAAAGCTAGATTCTGCGTATAGGCCGTTAGAAGTTATTGATGCACTTGAGGCTCTTGTAATGTGCATTGTTGGAAAAGCTCTGGCGTTAGAAACTTATGAGCAAAAAATTTCATCTCCGTCAAAAAGTTTCGATTTACCAGCAGTGATTGTTTTAAAAACAGTAGTAAAATTTAGACTAACAACAGTAGCTTGTAATAGATCCAATATTATTTGGAGAGATAGTAATCAATGTCAATACTGTGCCAATCATTTTCCAGATGATAAATTAACGATGGATCATGTTATACCAAAAAGCCGCGGCGGAGCAAATACTTGGGAAAACCTAGTAGCTGCATGCAGAAAGTGTAATCAAAAAAAAGGTTCTCGCACAACAAAAGAATCTGGCATGTATCCTCTTAAAAAACCGATTAAACCAAAAGCTAATATTTTAAGAACAATTGGGAAAAATCAAATTAGTGAACTTTGGAAAGATTATTTGTGGTAATAATATAAATTTTTCTTGACTACACTTTTAAACTAAGTTATAGTTTTATAAATTGCCTCTTAGCTCAGTTGGTTAGAGCATTGGACTGTTAATCCATGTGTCCTCGGTTCGAGTCCGAGAGAGGCAGCCATCTTAATATAGGAGAAAACATGTCTGTTGTAAAAAGACTACAATCACTAAACTTATCAAGCGATGCAATGGTAACCCTTACTTTCGAGGAGGGCACCGATGTATTCGTTCACAATGAGACTGAAGTTGAGGATGCTATGAACGAAACTGAGGTTATTAATGAATTTGCATCGTTAATTGCACAAAGCAAACTCGACGCGCGCAATCGTTGGAGCGGCAACATTATTGAACACCTTCGCGCAGAAGACTACCTCGAAGACTATGAAAGGGGATCAGACAGTTTTGCTGAGTATCTAGCTGAGACACTTGTAGAGAATTTCTACGATGTAGATTTGATCGAGTATTCAACTGAGAAGTATGACCACAAGCGTGGGTTTACTACATTGACTGCGCAGGTTGAAATTCCGTACTCAAATTTTATGGAAGTTAGGCCGTTTGTATCCGGTTGGACGGTTTCTGTTGAGACAGAAAATGGAACCTTATCATTTGATGCATAATAAACTATTTATTTTAGGAGGTTTTAAAAATGTCTAAATGCGATTGCTGCGGCTGTCAATGCTGCTAAAAAATAGCGCTGTTCTGCTCGCTTTGTAAGCGGAAGGGGGCTGCCCGACCCAAACGAAGGCAGGGGTTTCCGGTTATCCTGGTTCTAGACAGAAAACCGGTTTTTTATTGGGGGGTGGCGGAATTGGCAAACGCACCCGACTGTTTCTCGGGCGGTGAAAAAGCGAAAAGCTCACCTTGTAGGTTCGAATCCTACCTCTCCAGCCTATCTACTATATGGATGTAGGTGATTTAGCAATACAAGCCTTAATGTCTGTTTTGATCGGAGCTATGGTATATCTTTGGTTTTTATCTTTAATAATTCCACATGGTCAATCAATATTTGACGCTCAAGAAAAACTTGAAAATGCAACAGAACAAATAACGCCACCTTAGCTCAGTTGGCCAGAGCAGTTGATTTGTAATCATCAGGTCGTCGGTTCGACTCCGACAGGTGGCTCCATTTTATAATATTTAACTATTTACTACACTTAGAAGGATGGTAAATATGTTTGAAACATTTTACAACAAATTGTGGTACCGCTCTAAACAAGACTTTAATAAAAGTAATGCATATGAAGTAGAATATGATGAAAAAGCTGAATTTACTGATGAAATAGAAAAAGCTTTATGGGATATCAAAGAATGCTGGGACTTACCTACTGAGGAAATAGAAGTCGCTGTAGAATCACGCCATAGGTGTTTAAAAAAGAGATAACCAATTACTTGACTTACTATATAGTGATAGGACCATAGAGGCTATATGGCTAAAAAAAATTATGTATTAGATACTAGCGTTTGCTTAACTGATGCCGATGTTTTATTTAAGTTTGAAAACCACGATATTTATTTACCTTTAAAAGTGTTAGAAGAAATCGATGGTCACAAGAAAAGACAAGATTCTGTTGGCTCAAATGCTAGAAAAATTATTCGAACACTTGATAGCTTTCGTAACAAAGGCTCACTTGAAAAAGGAGTCAGAATTGAAAAAGGTAAAGGCATCTTAAAAGTAGTATCATTTAGCGATTTAAAGCAGGTTATTTTTCCAGCAGATTTAGATCTAAGACACCCCGATCATATTATTATTGCTACTGCTAAAACTATTCAAAGTCAGTTTGAAAATAGAAAAACAATTGTTGTATCTCGTGATATTAACATGAGAGTAATATGCGATTCTATCGGGATATCTGCTGAAGATTATATTTCTGAAAAAGCTGTAACATCTTCTGATGAGTTGTACAATGGTTTTATTGTTGTCAATATTGATGATGAAGTAATTGATAGATTTTATGCTGGCGAAGACATATATCCATACAATTTTACCGAAGAAATGGGAGAAAACCTAAATCCAAACCAGTATGTTATGATGGTTTCCAATGCTAACGAAAAGAAATCAGCATTAGCTAAGTTTAAATCGGCCCAAGAGCCTTTAAAAAAGATAATCCATAAGACCTTGCCGGATTGGAAAATTGAGTCAAGGAACAAAGAGCAGGCGTTTGCAATCGATATGCTAATGGATCCAAATATTAAAATTGTTTCACTAGTTGGTCGTGCTGGATCAGGTAAGACACTGCTGGCTATTGCAGCAGGCCTACAGCAAACCATAGGATTACGAACAGATGATAATCACTATTCACGGCTAATTGTCTCCCGCCCTGTACAACCACTAGGCAAAGATATTGGTTTTTTACCAGGAACAATGGAAGAAAAAATGCTTCCATGGTTAATGCCAATTCAAGACAATCTTAAGTTTTTGATGGGTGATCGAACATCACTTGAAATGTATATGGAAAAAGGTAAAATTGAAATTGAAGCCTTGACTTATATTCGCGGCCGCTCTATTTCTAATGCATTTATAGTAATCGATGAGGCACAAAATTTAACAAAACACGAAATTAAAACTATAATTACTCGCATAGGTGAAGGAACAAAAATAATTCTCACTGGTGATGTAGAGCAAATTGATAATGTTTATGTTAACGAGACATCTAATGGCCTTGCACACGCTGTTGAAAATTTCAAACAATACCACATTTCAGGACACATGACTTTCAAGAAAGGCGAGAGATCAGAATTAGCAACTCTTGCCTCTAAAGTGTTATAGTACACAAAATTGCAATTTTATTTTATATTAACTATAGAGGAGTAGACTATCGTGAGTAGTGAAGAAAAAACAATTAGTGAATTTGAAGCCCATCAAAATCCATTGTTAGCAATGACGGCTAATAAAGGTGAATCTGAATTAAAAGATCATCTGGTTACATATGTGGGCACAAAATTAGATAAAGAAGAAGTAACAGTTAATATGATTGCTGAGGTATTGGCAGCAGAATTCCCTGAATTTGTATTTGCTTTTGCGGAAGAAAATTTTTTAAGAGGGTACCAAGTAGGACTAGATGATGCTTATAGAACAATTGAAAAAGAAGCAGAACAAAATACAGAACCAGTTGACTGATTTTTATACGCCAAGAGGGTTACATGTTTATTTTAAAGATCCTCTGATGAATGACAGTATAAATGTTGAAAAAGTAGTATCATCTGTTGAAAACACCTTACCCCAACATCTTACTTCTGAGGTAGAAATGGTTATTGTTGGCCATTTTGATGAGTTTGAAGAAAATAATTTTAATGCCTTTTATGACTCAGGAACAATATTCGTAACCAATATTCAAGATGATGAACAAGATATGGCAGACGATTTAATTCATGAATTCGCACACTCTTTAGAAGAGCCACATGGAATGTTATTATATGGCGACTTTAAGCTAAAAAATGAATTTTTACATAAAAGAGTAACACTGCATGACATATTGTGGAAATCTGGATTTAAAGCACCGAAATCATTTTTCAGCAACATTGATTATGATAAGGAATTTGATGACTTTTTATATAAAAAAATAGGATACGATAAATTAGCGGAATTCTGCAAAGGCCTTTTTATTACCCCATACGCTGCAACTTCCCTAAGAGAATATTTTGCAACAGGATTCACAGATTTTTTCATGCAGGCTGATGATCACCAGTATCTTAAAAAAATAAGTCCTGCTCTCTATAATAAGATAAATCTTATTTATTCTGAAGAAAACATTGACAATTACTAAAAATGTGGTTATAATAGTATATTATTGCTGGAGGTAGTGTGGCACACATTTCTTATTCTGAGCTTAAAGACTGGGTTCATTGTGCGTTTTATCACAAATTAACACGAATTGACGGAATTGAAGGTTTTAAGGGTAATGAATACACTGCTTTTGGTTCAGCCATTCATTCTGTGTGTGAAAAAAAGCTGCTTCAAGAAGAGCTAGAAGACAATTTCTTTGTTGAAGAATTAAAGAAAAATATTGCTGAACTTGATGACGATGTTAAAATAAACAAAAAGTTAGTCTTTGAAATGATGGAACAAGGCGAGCAGATAATTCCAGAAATCGAAGATGCTCTTGATGATTATTTTGATAAATATGAAGTTTTAGCAGTTGAAATGCCTCTTTATGAACCAATAGAAGGGGAAAAAGATTATCTCTTTAAAGGTTACATTGATGCCGTGGTGGCTACTCCTGATGGTAAAGTTCATATTTTTGACTGGAAAACATGCTCTTGGGGCTGGGATTCGCGCAAGAAAAATGACAAAATGGTAACTTACCAACTTACACTTTATAAACACTTTTTTTGTCAAAAAATGAATATTGATCCAAATAATGTAGAAACACATTTTGCGCTACTTAAGAGAACAGCGAAGAAAAATCGTGTAGAATTTTTTAGAGTCACATCTGGACAAATAAAAATCAAAAATGCTTTAAAAACTTTAAACATGGCGCTGTACAATATTAAAAATAAGCGCTATATTAAAAACAAATTATCATGCACCGCTGGATATGGGTGTAAATTTTATAAGACAGAACACTGTCCATGAGGAATAAATGAACAAAAAGAAAATTTTGGTCTTATCTGACCATCCGCTTTCTCCGTCAGGAGTAGGTACCCAAACAAGATATATGATCGAAGCACTTGTAAAGACTGGTAGATACAAGTTTATCTGCTTAGGTGGCGCGGTTAAACACAATAGCTACGATCCGCAGAATGTTCCGCCATATGGGGAAGACTGGGTAATATATCCTATTGATGGATATGGCTCTGAAGAAGTAATTCGCTCGGTTATTCAAAAAGAAAAACCTGATGTGCTGTGGTTTATGACAGATCCAAGATTTTATGAATGGTTGTGGAATATCGAAAACGAAATTAGACCAAATATGCCGATGGTTTATTATCATGTTTGGGATAACTTTCCAGCACCTTACTTTAATGGCGTATACTATAGATCTACAGATGAGGTAGCTTGTATTTCTAAAGTTACGCACGAAATTTTAAAAGAGGTTTCCCCAGAAGTTAATTCCTGTTACTTGCCACACGCAGTAAACTCAAATGTTTTTTACAAATTTAAAACCAAAGAGTTAAAAGATAAAGTTGAAGCTGTCAGGCAAAAGATATTTGTTGAGTCTTCTGAAAATCATAAAAATCCAAATAAAAAATTGTTTTTTTGGAATAATCGAAATGCTCGTAGAAAACAGCCTGGTTCACTCATATGGTGGTTTAAGGAGTTTTTAGACGAAGTTGGCCACGATAAGGCAAGCTTGTTGATGCACACTGATGCAAGAGACCCGCATGGCCAAGATTTACCACATATAATTGAACAACTAGGAATAAGTGATGGCCAAGTGATGTTATCTACCGCCAAAGTACAGCCATCAGAACTAGCAGTATTTTATAATGCCGCGGATTACACAATCAATATAGCAGACGCTGAAGGTTTTGGATTAGGCACCTTAGAATCACTATCATGTGGAACACCCATCATAGTAAACATGACAGGCGGCTTACAAGAGCAGGTGACTAATGGGAGTGATTGGTTTGGTTGGGGAATTCAACCAGCTTCAAAGGCTGTAATAGGTTCACTACAAGTTCCATACATCTATGAAGATAGAATTTCCAAACAAGATTTTATTAATACTCTCAAGAAGGCACTAAAAGCCTCATCTAAAAATTACAAAAAAATGTCGACACAAGGAATTAACCATGTTAAAAAGAATTATAATTTTGACGAATATGAAAAAAGTTGGGTTAAGTTTATGGATAGAGTAATAGAAGAACATGGTTCTTGGGAAACACGAAAAGGGTATAAAACATGGCATCTTATGGAGGTAGCATAATGAGAAAGAAGATATTGCTAAAGGCACCTCTTTTAACTCGATCTGGGTATGGCGAGCAATCTAGATTTGCACTTCGATCTTTAAAAAGTCGCGAAGATATTTTTGATATCTACATCCAACCGCTTCAGTGGGGGCAAACCTCTTGGATAACATTGCAAGATGAAGAGAGAAAATGGATTGATAATACAATCGAAAAAACAGTAGCCTATATTCATCAAGGAGGTCAATTTGACATCTCTTTGCAAGTTACTATTCCCAACGAATGGGAGCGTATTGCGCCTGTTAATATAGGATATACTGCCGGCATTGAAACAAATCGCGTAGCTCCACTTTGGCTACAAAAAGGAAACGAAATTGTTAATAAGATAATTGTAGTTTCTGAACACGCAAAACAAGGGTATATTGATACTGTGGCCATGGCTACCAACAATCAAACAGGTGAAAGCTTTGAATATTCTTTGCAAACACCGGTTGATGTTGTGGGTTACCCAACAAAAACATTTACAAACTTACCAGAAGTAGAACTCAATACAGATACTGAATTTAACTTTCTTTGTATAGCTCAATACGGACCTAGAAAAAACTTAAATAACACAATTAAATGGTTTGTAGAAGAATTTTGTAATGACAATGTTGGATTAATCGTAAAAACAAATATTACTAAAAATTGTTTATTAGATAGAGAAAGAACTAATGGCGCGATAAGTAACATATTGAGAGATTTTCCAGATAGAAAATGTAAAGTATACTTGTTACATGGTGATATGACCGACGAAGAAATTCACTCGCTGTATACAAACAAAAATGTATCTGCTTTCTTAGCACTGCCTCACGGTGAAGGCTTTGGTTTACCCATATTTGAGGCAGCATACTCGGGCTTACCAGTTGTTAGTGTTGGCTGGTCAGGCCAGTTAGACTTTTTGTGTGACGCTGACGGAGGTCACTTTTACGATGTATCATATGATCTTCAGCAAGTTCAACCCGAAGTTGTATGGCAAAATGTTCTAATTGCTGAATCAATGTGGGCATATGCGAGAGAGCAGTCTGCCAAGGAAAAGATGAGAGAATGCTATAACGATATCATTAATAACAATGAAGACTCAATTGCTTTTAAATCAGGCGAATATGCTAAATCATTGCACACAAGATTTGAAGAAAATAAAATGTATGAAGCTTTCGTGGCTGCCATTTATGATGAACCAGAAGAGATAGATTGGCAAAATTGGTCTGTAGATCAACAGGAAGCACAAGATATAGATTGATGAAAAAGATTATTTTTATAGCTGATTTTTTCCTTGAACAAGGAATTAATGGCGGCGCCGAAATATGCAACGATCAACTTATAAAAATGTTTATATCCGATGGTTATGAAGTTATAAAAATCAATTCTAAACAAGTAACTGCAGAAATTATCAAATCAAATCAAGATAATAGTTTTTTTATTGTAGCCAATTTTATGGCCCTTGCTGAAAATTGCAAAAAAGCTCTTGAATTTTCAAGGTATTTGATATACGAACATGATCACAAGTATGTTGCAACAAATGACCCTTCAAAGTTTGTTGATATGGTCGCGCCACAAAATCAAATAATCAACAGACAGTTTTATGAAAACGCAGAGGTAGTCTTTTGCCAGAGCAAAATGCACGCTGAGGCTCTTGAAAAAAATATATTATCTAATAATATAATCAATTTAGGAGGAAACCTTTGGTTAGATGAAAAACTAGATTATCTTGAGTCTTTAATTGGTACAACTAAAAGCCGTAAAAATGCAATACTTTATTCAAATAACAAAAACAAAGGCATGCCACAAACAATAGATTATTGTAATAGGAATAATATTGATTTTGAGTATATTAATCCTTGTGCTTACGAGCAGTTTGCAAAAGAGTTGGCTGCCACTGAAAGAATTATAATGTTTCCGCAATGGATGGAGACATTTAACCGTGTAATTATTGAGGGCCGTATTTTAGGTTGTAAATTTACAACTAACAAGTTGATAGGCGCCACCAGCGAACCATGGTTTTCAGAATATAAAGGTAAAGAATTAATACAGTTTTTAAAAAAGAAAAGAGAAGAAATTTATCAAACTTTTGTAAATGTTATTGAATCAAAACCAGTAAATTTTTTCACTAATATTAAAGTTCCAAAAGTATCAATTATAACATCGCTCTATAAAGGTGAAAAATATATTGAGCACTTTTTAAATGAAGTTACAAGTCAAACAATATTTGATAATTGTGAATTGTTAATTTTAGATGCAGATTCTCCAGAAAACGAACATCTTATAATAAACAAATATTGCAACAAATACAGCAACATTGTCTATAAAAAATTAGAAAAAAGATTATCAGTTCAAGAAACCATGAATATAGGTATAGAAATGTCCACAGGTAATTTATTAACACTGTGGAATGTTGACGACACACGCAAACATAACGCACTTGAAATACTGGCTAAATCATTAGTGGTTGACAACAAGGTTGATTTAGTGTATGCTGATAGTTACCAGACAACAAAAGAAAACGAAACATATAACAGCAACTCTTCTCAGGGAAACCTATATGAACATTCACGATATGAGTTTAGTAAAGAAAATATGATTAAATGTCTCCCTGGTCCAATGCCAATGTGGAGAAAAGACATGAATGATAAATATGGCTTATTCAATGAGAATTTAAAATTTGCTGGAGATTGGGAAATGTGGCTAAGAGCAGTTTCTCAAGGCGCGCGCTTCAAAAAGATAGAGCAAGTTTTAGGTTTATATTATTATAATCCAGAAGGTCTATCAACTTCAACAGAAGATAGCCAAAAAAGATTTTCCGAAGAAAGAGAAATTTTTCACGAGTACTCAAATTTATTCGGTAAAAACTACGAAAAATATAGAGGATATTTTAGATAAATGAGCAAACCAAAAGAAAACAAATTTTTAATTATTGATTCAAGACCATATGGGTTGTTTTCAATTTTTTTACACACAATTGATAATATAAAATGGGCCCATGATAATGGTTATATTCCGGTAGTTCGCTGGGGCCCTGGACGACGGGATCCAAACAGCGGCCGCGCCGGTGCAATTGAGGCAACCAGAAGGGGCCACCCAAGCCATGTAGTGGATAGGACCAACTTTTTAACAGACGATAAGCCGCCCTCTTGGAATAACACCGACGGTTTAAAGCATTGCCAATGTCTTTATTGGGACGAAGATGGTTGGAGAGGCTCAACGAACCCGTGGGAATATTATTTTGAGCCACTAAATGAACACACTGTAGAAGAAGCCGTGTCTGCTGAGCATGATGTAGCAGATATATTTATGGTCGGTGAATTTGATTTTAATTTGGAAAATAAGTTTTTAATATCTAATTTACACTCATATGAACCATTAGCTCTTTGGCAGCTTTTAGAAAGAGAATCTGAAGCAGATTTACCACACAATGAAAAATATGAGTTTCACCACAGAACCCAAGTATCAAATGTTATATCAGAGAATGTCAAAATCAAAAAAGAAATTCTTGAGGAAATAAACAAGTTTCAAGAAAATAATTTTTGTGACAATGTGCTTGGGGTACATGTAAGAGGGACTGATAAAAAGCTTGAATACCCTCACAAGGCGCTCCCAATAAGCGCGTACATAGAAGCAATTCAAGACTATGTTGATATAAACCCAGACTGCAAAATTTATGTTGCCTCAGACAACAACGAAGCAATTATAGAAATATTTAGAAAGTTTGGTCCAGAAAAAGTGTTTGTTACAAATGCAACAAGAATGCAGAAGTATTTGTCAGCTGATCCAATCTGTTTAACACCTTCTACCGGACCAAAACACGGCGAGGAAGTATTAATTGAGTGTATGCTCCTTTCTAGAACTAATCATTTAATCTGCACAGACTCTAATGTAGCAGCCTCAGCGTTATACATAAACCCAAATATTACGACAACATATCTTAACAGAAAACACGGGAAGTAGATGATCTTGACTAAAACAGGAAAAAAGCTAAGAAAAGATATATTAGAGGTATCTTACAAAACCCAAGCTGGACATATTCCAAGTGCATTTTCAATTCTTGAGATTGTTTATTTGTTATATTCTGATGTTTTAAATAAAGAAGATGTATTTGTTCTTAGCAAAGGCCACGGGTGCCTTGCTTTATATTCTGTGTTTGTTGAAATGGGCATAATCTCAAAAGAAGAGTTTTTGAGTTTTTCAAAATATAATAGTATTTTGGGTGGACACCCACATCGAAACAAGTTAAAAGAAATATATGCATCGACCGGCTCACTTGGGCACGGATTACCAATTTGCGTAGGTTCCGCTTTGGCAAAAAAAATATCAAATAGCGACAATAAAGTATATTGCTTAGTTGGGGATGGAGAATGCAACGAAGGAACTATCTGGGAATCTGCTATGATGGCTAACAAATTAGGCCTTGACAATCTTGTGTGTATAGTAGATAATAATAATTCACAAGTTAGGTCTATGCCAACAACTGAAATAGGAAACAAGTTTAGCTCTTTTGGCTGGGATGTTATTGTTGTCGAAGATGGGCACGACTTAAATAAATTAAAAGCTGCATTTAGTTTTGAGCACTCAAAGCCTCTTTGCATTGTCTGTAACACAGTAAAAGGCAAGGGCGTGTCTCAAATGGAGAACAATATGTTTGCTTGGCATCATGGCCCGCCAAATGAAGAACAATATAACGATTTTTGTGAGGAATTAAGTGCGTAAAGCTTTTGCTGAAGCAATGATAGAATTAGCCGAGCAGGATTCCAAAATGGTCCTGCTTATTGGTGATATCAGCCACTATTTGCTTAAAGATTTTGAAGATAGATTTCCAGAAAGATTCTTTAACGCAGGTATATGCGAGCAATCTATTGTTGGTGTGGCAGCCGGGTTGGCTATGGAAGGCTATCGTCCCGTAGTGCATACAATTGCACCTTTTTGTGTTGAGAGAGCATACGAACAAATTAAGGTAGATTTATGCTACCAAGAATTAGATGTAACGATAATTTCGGTTGGCGCTTCATTTGATTATGCTCATTTGGGTTGCACACATCATTGCTACGAAGATGTTTCTATTCTTAGACCACTACCGAATATTGATATATTTGTTCCAGGCACCTCAGATGAATTTAAACAGCTTGTAAAAGATTCTTGGAACAACGGTAGGTCTAAATATTTTAAGCTTAGTAAAACTGAACATAGCCAAAAAACAAGCGTTTCTGCATACGAAACTGAATTATTAAACGAAGGTAACGGCGAAGTAGCCTTGTTCGTTAATGGTCACTTGCTAGAAGAAGTATACAAGATAAAAGATTATAAGCGACACACAATTGTTTACTGCCCAACAATTGAACCTTTATCTACATTAGCCAAAGCCAATATAGCAAACATATTAAAAAATAACAAGACATCAATTGTTGTAGAAGAAAATTCATCATCTGGTGCTTTTGCTGATAAAGTATTTGATATAGGCTCAAAAGCAAATGTGTCAACCTTAATTAAAAAAGTTGGAATTCCGAGAAAGTTTTGTACTGAATATGGAACAGCCGAAGAACATAGAATCAACATTGGTTTAACTTCTGATAACATACAAGCAGTTATAGAAGAGGCAATTAAACATGTATAATACACAAGTTATCTTTGATGAATGTCATGAATTATTTCAAAAAATAGATACTAATGATTTTAAGAACAAAAATATCTTAATAACTGGCGCCAATGGCTTAATCGGTGGCTTTTTAGCAGACTTTTTTAACTTTTTAAACCTTAATCATCAATATAATATCAACCTTTACTTGACTTCTTACAGTTCTGTGGATAAGTTATCAAGAATTCCACACTTAATAGGAGAAGATAGCGTTAACTATTTTTCTTGGGACTGTTCACAAAAGATAAATAAAGATCATTTACCAGATACTATTGATTACGCGTTTTTCTGTTCAGGTTATGGGCAGCCTTCCAAGTTTCTCAAAAACAACATCAAAACAATGTTAATAAACATAGTGGGCCTTGAAAGCTTGTTGTCATATATGAATTCAGCCGGCGGCGGGAACCTTCTTTTTCTTAGCACCAGTGAAATTTATGGAGATGCACCAGAAGAGATGCTACCAACGCCCGAAGAATACGGCGGTCTTTATGAATTATTAAATAACCGAGCAGCATATAAAGAATCAAAAAAGTCTGGAGAGGTAATCTGCAAAGAATACAACAGTGCTGAAAACATGAAAGTCCGTATTGCTAGAATTGCTTTGACTTACGGCCCAGGCGCCCTGATCACTGACAACAGGGTTTTACAAGAATTTATTTTCAAAGCAAAAAATAGTGGGTCTATTGACATGCTGGATGAAGGCTCTTCAATAAGAAATTATCTTTATATAACAGATTCTGCGGAAATAATGTTAAATATAATTTTAAAAGGCACAGAAATAGTGTATAATGTAGGTGGAGATAATGAACCAGTATCAATTTTCGAATTGGCGTCTATAATTGCTGAAAAATTTAATGTTAATGTAATTAAAGGTGCTCGAAAAAACGCAGTTAATCAATCTGCACCAAAAAATGTTGGTCTGTCAATGGCAAGATACCGAAACGAGTTTGTTAAAGACGATAATATAAAATTAACAAAAGGGATACAAAGAACCATTGATTGGTTTAATTTTGAAAGGAATAATAAATGATTATTAATAAATTAAAAATTGAAGATTTTGAAGAAGTGTTTGGCGAAGAACTAAGCTCGTTTTTAAAAACCAAAATAGAGGCTTCTAATTTGTCTTATGTTGAGCCAACAACAAAAGAGCGAGACAGCATTATTATGATGGTCTTACAAACACTAAGCTCTGATACTGTTCAAAAATCAGGCCCACACAGGGCCAATGATTGGGTCAAAGGTTGGGCTGAAAACGCAAACGAGGTTAGTGTAACAAAGAGTTTTGAATCTTTAATTCCAAAATATTTTGGAAAGTTTCCATTTGTTAGATGGAAGCAAGAATTTATAAAGCCAATCAACAAAACATTTGAATATGAAATGGCTAAAATATTACAGTACTGGATATTTGAAAAACATTTTGGCGATGTTGAAGCAATTTATGAGTTTGGTTGCGGAACTGGTCATAATTTATTTCGAGCACAAGAAACCAACCCTAACGCTAAAGTTAGTGGGCTAGATTGGGCCGAATCGTCTCAAACTAATATTAAAAAGATTAATAAAATATTTAATAAAAATTTTGGTTCTCATAGATTTGATTTTTTCAATGTTGATAAAGAATATAAGTTGCAAGAAAACAGCGGTATTTACACATTTGCTGCCTTAGAACAAGTTGGCGCTTCTCATGTAGACTTTTTAAACTACCTGCTTGAGCAAAAGCCGAAGGTGTGTGTTCATATAGAGCCAATTGGTGAAATGTTAAATCCCAATAGCAACTTTGTTGACTACCTTAGTGTGGCCTATTTTCAAAAAAGAAATTACCTAAAAGGACTTACTAGAACTTTAGCAAACATGGAAGCAGAAGGAAAGATAGAAATTATTCAAAAACAAAGAAGCTTTATAGGAAGCCTGTTTGTAGATGGTTACTCAATTATCGCATGGAGACCAAAAAATGCCTGAACCTATTTATTCAAAATGCGAAAACGATACTTTAATGCTTACAATTAACCGTGCATGGGAAATTTCGAAAGATCGAACTGATGTTACGCCTGAATCAGAGTATTTGCAGATCTCCACCAAAGTTTTATCAAAGGATATAACTTTTAGACCACACAAACACAACAAATTGGAGAGAAACACAACTACCACTCAAGAAGCTTGGATTATACTGCGAGGTGCAATCAAAGCAAAGTTTTGGGACTTAGATGATACAGTGTTACATGAAACAGTATTAAGAGATGGGGACTGTGCTGTTGTTTATAAAGCAGGTCATAGTTTTGAAGTATTGCAAGAAGGTACAATACTTTATGAAGTTAAAAATGGGCCATATTTTGGGCAATTAAAAGATAAAACATTCATTGATTAAAAGGAATTAAAATGAAAAAAAGAGCATTGATTACTGGTGTCGGTGGCCAAGATGGAAGTTATCTGTCAGAACACCTTTTAAACTTAGGCTACGAGGTTCATGGTGTTATCCGACGACACTCAGTAGCAGAAAATCAAGACAGTCGTATCGGACACATACATAAAGATATTCACACTTATTATGGAGATCTTCTTGATGTGCCATCATTGACAAGAATTGTACAAGATTCACAGCCAGACGAGATCTATAACCTTGCTGCCATGAGTCATGTTAGAATTAGTTTTGATGTTCCATCATTCACAATTCAAACAAACGCCTTGGGTGTTTTAAACATGCTAGAGGTTTACCGCACATGTGCACCCAATGCTAAATTTTATCAAGCTAGCTCATCAGAGATGTTTGGTAACTCAGTAGACGATGATGGTAGTCAAAGACTTACTACACCAATGAACCCGGTTAGCCCTTATGGGTGTGCCAAAGTTATGGGTTTTAACCTTGTGAGGCATTATCGACACGCTTATGGATTGCATGCTTGTAATGGAATTTTGTTTAATCACGAATCACCTCGCCGCGGCTCTAATTTTGTTACAAACAAAGTAGTTAAAGGGGCAGTCAGGATTAAGAAGGGATTACAAAAAAATCTAGAATTAGGTAATATGGACTCATATCGCGATTGGGGCCACTCTAAGGATTATGTTCGTGCGATGCACATGATTGTTAATCACCACGAAGCTGATGAGTTTATTGTAGCCACTGGCGAAACGCACTCTGTAAGAGATTTGTGCGAAACTGTATTCAGTAAGCTAGATTTAGATTATAGAGATTATATTGTTCAAAATCCAAAATTCATGCGCCCGGAAGAGTTGAAGTATCTACGAGGCGACTCTCAACGGACTAGAGAAATACTTGGCTGGGAGCCCGAGTACACCTTTAGCTCCATGTTAGATGAGATGATTGAAAGATGGCAGAACGAACTGTAAAAAATATAGAAATAGGACAGTTAGTCACTTGGTATGAGTCGTATGCCGATGGCTTTATGACAAAAGACTATGGACGAGGAATAGTGTTAAAAATTAATACATATAATTACGGCTTTTCTTCTGGCCCACATAAGTCATATACTGTCTATAGAGATAAACACAAAGATACAATGGGTTTTTGTGCTGAAGAGTTAGAACCATTAAAAATTAAAAGGAATCAATAACATGAATAACAACACAAGAACATCTCTTAAGTTGTCAAACCAGGCTTTGGGTGCTATCATGATGGCCCTACAAGAATCACTACTAAATCAGGTTGATATAGTGCCTATACTTAAAGGTTTTGAGCTATCAGAAAGCCAAGAAGGCCTTGTGGTTAAAAATCCACCTACAGTGAGAATTAGTGACGATAGCGAAATTACTAAGAGTGATTTGGATAACATGGTAGAGTAATGCCGCGTTATAGCTACGAGTGTACTGAATGCGAGAACACTAATTCTTACTTTCATGGATTTGACGAAACTCCAATAGAGTGTATCGTGTGCGAATCTACTGGCTCTTTAGTTAGAGTTTATGCTAAAAGTGCATTTGTGGTGCCAAACAAAAATCAAACAAACAATAACCAAGTCGTTGGTACGCTTACAAAAGAATATATTGAAGAAAATAAAAGAATCTTAAAACAGCAAAAAATAGAACTAAAGGAAGAAGAATATGAGTAAGCTTGAAACTATATTATCCGTTATAACTGCAATCTCAATATTAGGAAATATTGGTTTTATTGTATATACTCGGGCTGCAATTTCAAGATTAGTTCTTGTATCTGAAGAATTAGGAGACTTGCAAGATATGATTAACTCGTTTTTAAATCATACACAAGAAGTATATGAAATGGAAATGTTTTATGGAGATCAAACTTTACAAGGTTTAATGGAGCACGCTAAAGATTTTAGTGTCCAAATGGAATCATTTGATTACATATATTCTTTAACTGATGAGGAGATAGGAGAACCAACGGAATTAACAGAAGAACAAGCAGAATGACTACTACTAGAAAAAGAACCAGACGCCCCCGCAAAAAAAATCATTATTTTACGCAAGATCACGAAGACGCAATTATAAGATATTGCCTAACAACATGCTCAAAAGAGCGTACTGAACTTTATATAAAATGGATAGAACCAGCCTTTAACGAAATGGTTGACAAAATTGTATTTACATATAAATTTACAAATTTATCAAACATTGATTACCTTAGAGATGAATGTAAAATTTGGCTAATGACCATTTTAGATAAGTACGATCCCTCAAAGGGCTCAAAGGCGTTTTCGTATTTTTCAGTTATTACAAAAAATTGGTTTATTCACAAAGTAAAAAGACAACAAAAAAGAAATAGAAGAGAAGTTGATATTGGAAATATTACAAAAAACTACGAAGAAGAGTTTTTGTCAACTAATGAATCTTATGTTTCAAATAGGCTTGAAGAAGAATTTTGGACTTTGTTTTACCAAGAGTTAAAATCATGGGACTCATCACAAATGAAAGAAAATGATCTAAAAGTATATCAAGCAATATTAATACTTTTTGAGTCAAAAGAAGACATTGAAATTTTTAATAAAAAAGCTATTTACTTATACCTTAGAGAGATAACGGGATTAAACACAAAACAAATTGTGAATTCGTTGAAAAAGTTTAGAAAGAAGTATTTTTTGTTTAAAGGTGATTGGGAGAGTGGCCAAATATGAGTAAAAAAGATCTTGATACGCTAATTGAAGAAGCATTAGGAAACATTAGAAATGATCGCAAAGTTGCTAGAGAATTTTTAAACGAAGTTGCAAACCAAATAGCAAACGATCCAGACCAAAACAAATATTTGAGCCCTGTTGCAGCTAAACATGTAGAGACCCTGCAAAGGTCTAATGAACAATTGGTAAAAATTATAGCGCTGACTCAAAAAAACCAAAAACAAGATTTCATTTTATCAGAAGATGATAAAAACAGTTTATTCGATATGATTCAGGCACCTGATAGCGCGCCTGATTAAAATTTTTAAAGGCTACTTATATAATATGAGGATTTTTAATTAGTATGGCACATTGGGACGAGTTAACAGATCCAATATCAGCAGCCGAAGCCAAAGGTCATGCTATCCGCAAGTCTATGGATACAAGAAAGTTTTCCAGAAGACAGGTAGCTAAAGTTTACACCAGGCCAATTCCCGTTAATTCGGCCGACGCTGAAGCGTTGATGGGTGCAGTGCGCGACAGTGCTACACAAGAAATGAAGCAGCCAAATTTAAAAGACATTTTTAAATTTAAAGTAAAATTAATGTCTGAGGCAGAGTCGCCTTATTCAGCAGATGACGGAATCCCAAGCGTATCAGCCATTCCAAGATCTTTTAATCCAGCTAAATCAGCTAGAGTTATAGCACTTCTTCCTACTGCTTGGTCAAAAAAAGGATATACTGGAAAAATTCCTAAAATAGATGATTTAGTGATCGTAGAATGTTCGTATAGCTCTTTTGATAATACTGTATCTTTAGAAAATGTTGAATTTGTTGAAATTGCAAAAAGTGATATTACGCCAAACGACTTGTATGGGGGCCCCTGTAAAGGTGCGAATGTAGAACAAAGACTAAACGCATTGTTTACTGGTGACTGGACGCCTCATCCACACCCAAGTGCTGGTCACACTTCAAATGCGTCACCAGCAAACGATGCAGGCACCATTACTCAGCCCGGAGTAACTCCAGATTTAGAAAAATGCTCCGAAGGTGAATTTTGTGATAGAAGAATTGCAGCCATGTTTGATGGTGGAGAAAGAAGTCAACAGCCCACCTTTATAGTTATGCATGCAACCGCTGGTAGCCCAGGAGCAGGTAAAGCCGCGTCTGGCGCAAGATATACAGCTGCTAAACCATATGGTCCACTGATACATGTACGATGCAAACAATCACAAATTACAAATGGTGAGTGTATAGCTAAAACCAGTGGCGGCAAAACAGTGCATTATTTAAAATGTAACGCATCAGATCCCATCTGTACTGCCAAAGGAGATCCGTTGTTTTTGAAACAATCAAAGGTTTCGCCACATTATTTTGTTGATCAGGGAGGAGAGGTGGTTGAAGCATGCTCACCTGATAAAATAGGATATCATGCCGGAAGCTGGAACCGAATTAGTATTGGTATAGAACACACAGGACACCCACAAAGACACGCTACTACAATGTGGAATGATACATTATTAAACGCTAGTGCCCAACTAACTGCCGGATTGTGTCAAAGATACAACATACCAGTTCGTCACATTAAAGTTAAAGACACCTCTTTGTCTGGCTTAATTGGGCACGAGATAATTTCAAATAGTAGAACCGATCCTGGTGAAGCATTTCCGTGGGAAAGATATATGAATTTGGTTAATCAATATATCAACGACAATAATTTTGCTACGCGTACACCAAATGATATTCGAGATGGTGTGGCTGCCAATGAGTCAGCACCAGAAGATGATTATGATACTTCCGAGTCTCTATGTCCTCCAGGTCAAGTGTATTGGGAAGCAGGTGAGAACGATGAAGAGTCATGGGATGCAGGCTGTTATTCTGAAACAGGATAATATATAAGAGATTTAAAATGTCAAAAAAGAAAGATTTATTAAATAAAGAATTTTTTAAAGATTATGTTCACGCTCGCGAAAAAGCCGGCGATCAAGAAGCAATTGATGATTTAAATTCTATGTTAAACGAACGCATCGGCGCTGACGATGTAAGTGTTAAACCGCACCCTGATTCTAAAATAAAAATGGATCTGGATCCAGAAAAAATTAAGGCTGCTTCTGCCCTGATAAAAGATGCAATGGAAACTCTCAGTGCAGATTCTGGTATTATGCACACTGATGTTCCTGAGCCTTCAATTAATTTTATTGAGGCCCCAAATTCTATCTCAATTAAATCAAATAATAATCGTTCTGCAATAGTATTTGGCACAGATAGACCCTCGACTCTAGAGGCTGGTTTAGGAGCAAAAGGCGCTTCTGGTGCCAACACTATTGATATAGTTGCAGGTCGAGGCGCCTCATGCAAAAATGTAGAAAAAAAAGCCGGCGTAAACCCAAATTTTGCTTGTGATGGGGCAAGAATTTATGTTAGTGAAAAAACAGAAGTTGATTTACATTTTGGTCTAGCACACGGAATTATAGGTTCAGGTATTGCCGCGGGCGCTTCAAGGGCCCCTGCGTCTGCTGTAGCTATAAAAGCCGATGATGCTAGAATTATTGGCCGAAATGGTGTTAAAATAGTCACAGGTCGTTCATTTGCTTTTATGGCTGGCCCAAGTGGTGAAAAAAATGCAGCCGGTGGCGAGTTATCACAAACCCCAGCACCGCCAATTGAGTTGATAGCAGGAAACAACACAGAGGATAAGCAAGTTTTTGGTGGTCTAAAAAACCCCGTTGAAACTGTAAATAACTTACAAGGAATAGCAAGAGGCGAGTATACAAGAGATTCAATTAGAGAGGTGGCAGGAATCTTAGAACAAGTTATTAGTTGTATTGATCGCTTGTTGTGGCTGCAAGAGGCGTTTAATGTTTGGATGGGCCCCAGTGCTTTAGAGCCATGGAGACCCCCAGGGTCCGCGACCACTGTAGGTGCCCAAATGTCTATGATTAACAGTTCAATATGGAACCTTAGAATCAGTAAAATTTTATGGGAAATTAACTATTTATATCCATTCGGATACAAATATGTTGTAAGTCATAATGTGTATTCAACATAGTAGAGCAATAGAATAATATGGCAGAATCAAAATTCTTAAAATATCAAGATAAAAATAGCGATGGATTACTCGACATTTGTGACGATGAAGAAATCGTCAGAGTAAATAATTGTCCTAGCTGTAAAAGAAACCCTAACGCAGTTGTACCAAAATGGAAGAAAAGAGATGTCGATACACCATGGTTTAACGACAAGTATTGTACATTTCAAATTACCATAGAAACAATTGAGTTTGCCTTGGCTCCACCAAATGCAACCACGGAAGAAGCTGAAGAAAATATTCAAAGAATATTTGAAAAGTACCGCGCTGAAGCAGTTCAAGGCCTTTTAGACGGATTCAATAAAGAAGAAGGCGCCGATGCTATAGCCGCGTTAACTAATGCTATTGAATATACGAAATATTATCTAGATACCAGGCCAGCATCAAGAGCAAAATTATTATATACAGTGCCTTATGATGTCATGGCTCCTTTACCAGAAAGAGATGAAGGTGATGGTGAGAAAGATGAGCCAGGAGAGTCGATTACTTTCACATACGATGCCAGCAAAATAAATCCTAAGCTTTTAAAAATGAGAAAAGCCATGTATCTGTACTCAAGGTATTATAGGGTATATCAGGCATTAGAGAATGGAAGTTTTGTTTTTGTTGATTCTGGTAAAGTGTTCACAAAAACACAGTTTGATAGATACGGTGATTTGGGGTTCTTTTTAGGAACCTCTAGAATGAAAGATATTTTAAGCGATCTAGATAATTGGCTAAATGATAGAGGTATGAACATTTTTGGTGTTGGTACGGGCTTAGGTTGGTTTAGAGATAGGGTTACAAAAATTGAGTTTACTCTAACACCAGAAAGAAAACTAAAGAAAATGAAGGTTTGGACTGCGACATGTAGAGAAAGACCAAAAGTTTATCGACGCCGCCGCCTTAAAGGGCTGAATGCCAAGTCATCATGGAAAGATCCTACCGCAGTAAATTATTTTTCAAAACTTAATGACATAGAAAACTTCTTATCGGCTAGGGTAGAGAGACCATGGATCGAATTTGTTACTACTTTTACATACCCAACAGTAGCTCCCGAGTTCAATTATCCACAACAAGAACCACCAAAACCAAATACTGTTGGAAGTTGTGTTGCTGATGCACTAGCGGCAGAAGGAAAAGAATTAGGGCAAGATATTTTAGATGAAGTCTTTAGTATTGGTGATGCTATTGCTTATAGTTTTCATAAAAATGGCTGCCAAGAAACACAACAAGATCTTGACGATGAAAGAAACGCAATAGGTCTAGCATACAAACCAGAAGACCAAGGAAATAATGTTTTTGGTGGTCGCAAAGTTGATTTTGGAAAAGTTATCGACAAATCTGACGGTCGAACAAAAAACATATTTGGCATGGCTACTGAGCAGGCTTTTCAACAGCTTTACACTGATGACCAGATATTCACACAAATGTGTGCTCGCATGTTAGCAGCGTCTCTGCCGTTTCCTGGTGGTGGCGAACAAATGATTCAAGACATGTGGAAATTTGGATTTGGAAGAATTAAAATCTGTGGCTTGCTTGACTTAATGATTAACGCTATTGAGTGTTTGTTTAAGGGACTATCTTTAGAGCAAGCATTGGCTGTTGCAATTAAAGCAGCACTCAAAGCAATGTCAATGGAAAATTTTGGAGATTTATTCATCGGACTACCTGAAGACAAAAAAGCAGAACTAGGTAGAATGGTAGAAGAGCGTCTAAACAGCGGCAAAGTTTTCAATGATGAAACTAGCTCGGCCTTACAAACCCCATATGAAACAACGACAGAATCAGGTGCACCAACCAATCAAGATGTTAAATTTTGGAACGGCTGGAAGCCCTGGGAAGACAAAGAGGTTATAGAGGCTGAACGCGAGACTATGAAGGAAGGAAATTATTCCGGAACTTATTCTGCTCCTCCCAATCCACTGGGTGATGGCCATCAAAGAAACGAAAGAACTTTAGCACAACAATATGATGTAGTTAGTTCAGCTAGAGGGCAACTTGATCCAAGTGTCATCAAAGAGGCATATATATTAGCTTTGATAGAGGTATATGGAGATGATCTTCTTGGGTTGACAGATTTGTTGAATAGATACCCTGGTGCTCAAATTATAGCAAGCATTATTGCTTCTGTAGATTGTCCTCGACCACCAATGTTTGATCCTAATTTCTTAGATTTTTTGAAAAGTATTGAGTTGCCGTTCTGTAGGAATACAAACGAAATTCAAATGTTTAGATTGGAAAACCCTTTTGAGTGGTTACCATATTTTCATGATATACCAAGATTGCTATTTGAAGCACTCTTGTTAGCAATACAGAATGCTATTATTCAAATTATTATGAAAATATTAGTTAAAGTTTGTCAAATAATTGGTGATGCGATATGTAAAATGCTTGAAATAGCAGGCGGTCTTGCCATGGCGGTACCAATGGCTCTCGCAACCGGTGATGCAGGCGTATTTTCTGATGTTATTAAGGATGCTATCTGTGGCCCAGATTCGGATGACAGTGTAGTAGACGCAACAATAGCAGAAATGTTTGAAAAACTTGGTGTTGGCGGCGCCGCCTTGGCAGATACAGAAGCAGTCAAAAATTTTGCTGGCGCCATGTCTGCTGCAACGACAAGAGCGGAGATGACCAACGCATTTCTTGGAGATGCCAGCAATGATTTTGTAGATATCACCTACAGTATTATGGAAAATCAATATCCACAATTCTTGGACGGCTTACCAACTAAATCACACTTGCAAGACTTTTTTAAAGATGTAGGTAGTTTGTTCCCTGCCAATGTGCGTGCACAAATGAGAGAAATGCTGGACATGTTACCAGAAGGTGATATGCTTCCGGCAAACCCAACTTTGTGTGCAACTCCAGAGGATCTAGATAATTTCAAAGAAAGAAGATGTCTGTTACTTGAGGGTCGAGCAACCCCAGCACAATGTGAGCAGATGTTTAATGATTTACAAGATGAAACTCTTGAAGATCTTGAAGAACTAACGACTGCACTGCATAGTGGAATCCCACAAATGATTCAGGATGCGTTGCCACCAATTGTTTCACAGCCTGGATGTGACGACGGTCTCATACCTTTTGAGTCAACAGAAAATCAAATAGTAACTGGATTTGCGTTAGCTGGCAGTTTAAAACAATTAGAAATTGAACTTAATCAAGATATGTTGGCACAAGGTACTGTCTGGTCAGGTGATTCTGGCTGGGGAATGTTAAACATGATTTTGTCTGATACAAATGGTAATCCTTTTACTACACACCAAATGAAAGTGTCGGACAAAACTAATCATGTAGATTTTGTGTTAGACACTGAAGATCTCAGGAACCAGCCCCCGTTTAATGAAATGTCTGATTTTATGAAATCTTTCTTTATGCCTTCCGTCGACGAACAGCAAGGACAATATCCAGCTTATGTGGCCGAATGGTTATGGCAGCAACTGAAAAGCACCGAAACAATTTTTAAAACAAGCAACGAATCAACACCAGCCAAAACTTCTTATATGTCATTTGAACAATTAGGCTGGGAAGGCTGGTTCTGGACAGATGTAAACTTGTTGGCACTACCAGAGTTTGGCTGGGATGTAAAATTAGAAGCACAGATGGGGCTTGACCAACTAAGAGTTACCAAAAAAATGCGCAAGAAGACCTCTGATATTACTTTATCTTATGTAGATAATGCTGGGGGTTATGGTGAAGCATATGGCATGCCATGGACTTGGGGATATGATGTAGATTTATTCTTGGCAGAAAAGAAAAAAGTAACCCAAGACAAATCAACAGCACAGTTAAGGCTCAATCAAGTAAAGGCAGAATTAAAATTTAAAAACGCAGAAGAATTTGAGGCCTTGGAAATAGAAAACAGCGTTTTAGCTGATAGCTATCAGTTGGTTGAACAAATGTTTAAACAATTAGAGGCTAATTTAGCAAAACTTGTTGGCTCACAACAAGAAGCAAATCGTCCTGGTGATAACGCAAGGGTTGTTATACATGGCAAAAGAAGAGAGCCTGGCTCGCTACCCAACAATTTTAATCTATTGTCGGATACTAAAAAACAAGCTATATTAAGCCAATTATCACAGCAAGGAGAGGAAACATACACAAAATACCAAAGGTACGAATTTTACAGCGTTGATAATACGCTAGATTCTATTGAAACCGCAGAGTATCCTAAATTTGAAGGTTGTTTCGCAACAGATTCTCAATATGCACCACAACTTGTGTTGCTGGCAGAAATAATGTCCAAAAATGGAGAAGAAGTTCTACCATCAGATATAGAAAACCAATACAATAGCGTTATGGGTGATATTTTTTCTCTAATGAGAGATGAGGTTGCTGGACCAGGAGACGATGCACCTGAAAAAGAAGCATGGTTATACGGAGCAGCCTATGATGATTTAAAGCTTGAAGATTTACAATATGTAGTTGATAAAAATCAAACACTTTCAAGCGCCGGTACAAGTTACTCTTTAGCTGAAGTTCCGGATTATGATGACGATGGTAATAGAGATGGAGAAAGAAGAATTGAAAACAACGACATGATTCTTGGAATCAGTAGAATGCAGTTCGAACAAAACAATGGCGCAGAAAGAGAAAATAGAGTTTTCTATCTCGATCCAGGAACATATGGCGGAACTTACACAAGTCCAAAAATTTACATAAAGCCTCCAAAAAACTTTGGATGGCGAGGATTTATTGACACAGTATATCCTGAGCTTAGCCCATGTAAGCCCAGCAAAGAAAACCTTATTGGTTTTGGTGATATTGAGGATGATGTGTCGAGTACATATAATTTTATCCCAGAAGATCAAAGACTTAAAGGTTCAAAAGAGTGTGTGATAGAAAAACCATACAATAGAATTCTAGAGAGAAATGCAAAATCAGGAATCCAAGGTGTATTGAGAGCAGCCTGTCGCATGTTTGGTGGAGCACACCTAATAAAAACAATGCCAGTATTTAGCACATTTGCTCCAAGATTTCCAGAGACATGTAGTTCTATATACTCTTCTTATATTGTTAGCAATATGGAAGAAGGCCTTAAAGATGCACAAGAAAGTGCTTTTTGGGAGTGGTTTAACAGTTTTAAAGACGAAGAATTCTGGTATTCATTCTTAGAGCAAGCCGTACAGACATATGGCCGCCTTGTTGATGACAAAACAATTGAAGACCCTCCCGAAGAGGTCTTACAAGCGCTGTTTAGGCTAAATGACATGCAAGAAAAGTATAACTACCCATATGCCAATGATCTAAAACAAGCGCGCTCAGTCGGCCGTGCAGAGCCCTTCCCTTGGGACACATTGAGCAGCTTCAGATATGAGGAAAATCTCAACGCTATTAAGGCTACTGAAGATGATGCAAAATTAATATTGAAAGAAATGGTATCTAGAGAGCTTAATATATTAGGCGAAATTTTCACACAAAACATGAAATCAATGGGCACGGCACCAAAATATACAGATTTAGGCTACTATGCCTTAACAAATTTGTCAGATGGAGCCCTCGGTTTAAGTTTAGATAAAGAAATAAAAGAAACAACTGTTGGGCTTGAGACAGAAGGGTCTGGTCACTATACATTTGGGGGAGAATTGTCCTCTCCAAGCGGTGAACCATATGTTGGATATTATCATATTCATGAAGATATGGATGGCAACAAAATATACATGGCCGGAGAATATCATACAGAAGAATCCCATGAGGAATTGACAGTGTATGCAAATAAAGTTATTGTGCCAATCGGAGATATTGTTGAATTAGGTGGCGCACAGACTTATAGTGGCGGATATCCTTTTGCAATTGAAAAATATATAAAAGTTAACGGCACAAGATATCGTCCATCTGAAGCTATAAACATAATCAAATCAAATGATGCAAGCTTGAATTTGTCTGAAGTATATCCCGGCACGCTTGAACAGGTACATTATCAGCCAAGAAAAGAATCTTTGTATGGAGATGGCCCATCACCAAGCAGCGAAAACGAGGAAGTAACCAACACTCGCGTTGTAGGATTAAAAGGAGAGCTTGGTGTTCGATATGGATTAGCATTCTATATTAAGGGAGTCGGCGGGGTTCAAGAAGTTGCACACACTGAAATTGACTCATTAGATGTAAAAATATCAGAATTCCCAATGGCTTGGGGAGGTGATTCAAAATTATTGTTGTGTTTAATAAACCAACTTAAGGAAAGTAATGATTTTAAACTGTTAACGCAGTATGTGTTTCCATTGACTAAAGTTGTTGGAACCATGGCTATTTATTGTGACTATGGATTTATGACATCTCTTGGAGAAAAGGCAGTACGCCCAGGTGACTCAACAAGCAACGAAATGAGCTTAAAACCTGGAGTAAAAATTGTTCTAGATGATGATGGAGTTTTTCAAAAATATGAATATACTCCAGGCTGGGCTGCTAAAAATGACAGAGCATCATCCCCTAGCTGGCCAGCAAGCTGGTTTATAGCAAGAATGCCTTGGGACGAGTGGGACAGAGTCTTATTAAGAAACTCAAAGAGCCGGATGAAGAGAATATTTAAGGGTTATTATCATCAAAGAGACTTTATGCCTTGGGACAATGATTTTAATCCATCAGCTATACTTCTTAAAAATCTAAAATCAGCATTTGCAATTCCTCCATTGGCGGGACAAATGCCATGGTGGACAAAGCGTAGATTAGTTGGCAACCCATTTGACGCAAACGGCGAATTGTGTAAAACATAATAGAAAATATGAAATATACTAAAAAAGATAGTTACTGCATAATTATTGCGAGGAACTTTGCATGTCGTCATTAGGGCTTAAGACACCAATAACATATGATTCCGGTGATGGATTTACAATGTTGAAGACATTGCCAGAGGTTGTTAGGCAAAATTTAAAAATGCTAATTTTGACCAATCCAGGCGAAAGAGTCATGGAACCAGAGTTTGGCGTGGGAATAAAACAGTATCTTTTTTCTAATTTTTCTGAATCAGTCCCAGGCAAAATAAAAACAAAAATAAGCGAACAGGTATCAATTTATATGCCGGGCGTCATCATTCAAGACATTGATTTTTACTCATTGGATCCAGATAACAATTCAATAGCATTTAGAATAGTGTATTATCTTCCAAATATAGGCACGAGCGATTTGATAGAGTTTACTATTTAATTTAAGGAACTGATTATGTCCGACGAACAAAAAAAGAATTTACCAATCAATTACACTAACAGAGAATTTAGTGGAATTCGTAGAGATCTGCTTGAGTTAGCTGAGAGATTTTATCCAGACACTTTTCAAGATTTTAGTGAAGCGTCGTTTGGAGCTATGATGCTAGACGCAGTAGCATATGTTGGAGATCAGCTATCTTTTTACTTAGATTATAATATTAATGAATCATTTTTAGATACCTCGTATCAATTAGGGAATGTATTAAGACATGGAAGAACTTTAGGTTACAAGGATCCAGGCCGGCCCTCCACTTTTGGGGAGGTAGCCGTATTTGTCATGGTGCCGGCAGCCTCTGACGGTATGGGCCCGGATGAAAATTACATACCAATTATGTCTAGAGGCACCTCATTTACTTCTTCCACTGGTTTATCGTTTGTACTTAACAAGAACATAGATTTTAATGATCCAAAAAACGATATTATCGTAGCAAGAGTTAACACAACAACAGGTGCCCCAACGCATTATGCTATCAAAGCATATGGAAGCGTTGTTTCTGGTGATTTTGCACAAACAGAAGTTGTGATTGGACCTTATGAAAGATTTAAGAGAGTTTCTTTAGGGGTCGATAATCTTTCTGAGATTATAAATGTTTTTGATAGTGAAGGAAATGAATATTTTGAAGTCGATTATCTTTCTCAAGATATGATTTATAAAGAACTTGCCAACACAAATTTTAAAAATGACAATGTTCCATCAATTCTAAAACCATTCTTAGTATCTAGAAAATATGTTGTAGAAAGAACAGCAAACGGCGCCGTCTTACAATTTGGAAGCGGTAAAAGCAGTGAATCAAATGTTGTTGCCAAACCACAGCAGGTAGCCATGGATGTATTCGGAAAAACATATGTTACAGATACATCTTTTGACCCAACTAGGTTAACAAAAAACAATAGTTTTGGTATAGTACCATCTAATACGACATTAACAATTGTTTATAGAACTACAAACCCAACCAATTCTAATGTCGCCGCCGGATCTTTGAACGGCGTATCAAGAACAAGACTGATTTTTAACGATGAAGGAAGCTTGAACACAGGAGTAGTCAATGAGGTTAAAAACTCAGTAGAGGTTTCCAATGAAGTTCCAATTGTCGGAGATGTAACTAACCCATCGACAGTAGAAATTAAAAGAAGAATTTACGACACTTTCCCCACTCAGAACAGGGCTGTTACACAAGCTGACTATGAAAATTTAGCTTACAGAATGCCAGGAAAATTTGGCTCACTCCAAAGAGTCAGCGCTCAGAAAGACCCAGACTCTTTAAAAAGAAATATCAACATGTATGTTATCTCAGAAGATACTCGCGGCAAATTAATAGAATCAAACAATACAATTAAAAAGAACCTTAAAACATGGTTAAATCAGCATCGTATGATTAATGATACAGTTGATATTTTAGATACTTATATTATTAATATTGGCATAGAATTTGTAATTAAAACTGTAGCTGGTGCAGAAAAATCAGAAGCCTTGATGGATGCTGTAGAGATGCTTAAGAAAAAATATGAGTCCGGATTCTTTATTGGTGAGCCACTGTACATAAGTGACATTTACGCAGAATTAAAAAAATCTTCTCAAATTTTAGATGTTATAAAAGTTAAAATTATAAACAAATCATCCGGCCAATATTCTTATGTAAAATTTGATGTAGATAGAAATATTTCACAAGATGGCAGTTATTTGATATGCCCTAAGAATGCAATTTTTGAATTAAAGTTTCCAGAAGTAGACATCAAAGGAAAAGTTAGATAATGTTAACCAGATACACAGCATCTGCTGACACAACTATAGTCAATGCTTACCAATTAAATCTTCGTACTAGAGGTACTGGCGCAAACGCTGGACAGGCAGATGTTTTAGAAACATACTCTATATACGGTCGTCAACAAGCAAGCAGTTCAACCAATCAGGGCTCTCAAGAGTTATCAAGAATACTTATTAAGTTTCCTACTGATAAAATCTCTGCAGATAGAACAGCAGGCACTATTCCTGCTTCTGGTAATGTTGCTTTTTATCTAAAATTATTTAATGCGCCTCATTCAAAAACAGTGCCAAGAAATTATAAGCTATTAATTAACCCCATATCACGAACATGGCAAGAAGGCGATGGTCTTGATTTAGAAGGGTATAAAGACTTAACTAAAGGCAACCCTGGGGCTAACTGGATGTCAGCGTCAGACTCTACAGCGTGGACCAAGGTTGGTGGCGATTACACAACTGATGATTCTAGTGTTATGTACGAGCAGACATTTGAAGGTGGTACCGAAGATTTAGAAGTGGACATTTCAAAACTTGTTGAGCAGTGGATTGATGGAACCACAAACAATTATGGCGTGGGTATTTATTTATCATCTAGTTTTGAGGCATACTACTCAGGCTCTGCTGGTGCCGATACAGGAAGCATTTTAAACAATACTGAAGGTGCTCTAAAATCATATTACACTAAGAGATTTTTTGCTAGAGGTACTCAGTACTTTTTCAAGAAACCAGTTATTGAAGCTCGCTGGGATTCTTCCCGTCGCGACGACCGAGGAGAATTTTACTTTAGTAGTTCATTAGCACCAGCAGCAGATAACTTAAATACATTATATTTGTACAACTTTATTAGAGGAAGACTGAGAGATATACCATCAGTTGGAACTGGTGCAATTCTCGTTAGTTTATATTCTGGGTCTGCAACGAATTCTGACCCTTCTGGCTCAAAGCAAACCTTGTACGATGGCAACACAAACATTACAGGAGGACATGTTTCAACCGGTATCTATTCTTGCTCTATAGGCATTCAATCCTCATCAATCGAAACTTTATATGATGTTTGGCACAGCGGCGGCGTTGAATTTAGCACTGGCAGCATTAGTCCTATGGTTTTTGCAACGCGCCCCACAACTAAAGAGCCAGTATACTATATCAATATTACAAATTTAGCGAACACATACAGGGCAGATGAGACTGCCAGAATGAATCTTTATGTGCGCCACAAGTATTGGGATCCAACAATTTATACGAGAGCTACAGCCGAAGTCGAAACAACAAGTATTCAAAGTGCATCATACAGAGTCATAAGAACTTTAGATAATCTTGAAGTTGTATCCTATGGCACAGGTTCAGACTTTCATACAGGGCTTTCTTACGATATTTCAGGTAACTATTTTGACTTTGACATGAATCTTTTAGAGCCAGGATACGAATATAAGTATAAATTTGCTTTCTATGATAGTAGAATGAATACTTGGAAAGAGCAAAGACAAGAATTTAGATTTAGAGTTGAGAAGTAGAGCTAAAAACAAATGAGTATTAAAAAACTATTCAATAAAGGCCGCCAAGGTTCTAGAAACTATGCAGACTATGCCGATGAAAAGACTACATTTGAAGATGTAGAATCATCGCGCAATTCACAGCAGATATCAATAGAGAAAACAACCTACAAGCCTCAAGTAGACTACTCAGAACCTAGAAATTTTGTGAGATTTGGGTCTGCTGAGATTTACTATAGTGGAGCAATGAATAGGATTGCTGATTACTATCCTTATGATGGTTCTGATGCTGAAAAGAATGAGTTTTATAATAACCTTTTTGAAGCTGAAAAATACATTTTTAACAATTTATATCCAAGATTTAATGGCCACGCTATCCTTGGTGCTGATGGCATTAGCTTCGATTCAAAAAGTTCAGATGGGTATGGAAGCCCAAGCGCTGGTTCGGAAGAATATATTGCGTTTACAGGCGGCCCTAACAGCGGTTCTGGTGGCACCCTCCAGAGCATGTCTCCAAACCCATACAACAATAAATATCAAGGCTCAAACATCTATGATACTCAAATATATGAAACAGCCGGCTTGCCTACCGACTATGGCAAAGGAACGAGAGAATCAAACCTTAAGTCAAATTTTGACACGGGCGTTACAGTTGAATTTTGGCTTAAAAAGAATGCATTTGTAACATCTGATACAGAAAGAGAGATAATTTTAGATATCTCAAATAATGAACTAACATCTTCTGATTCGTATGGAAGAATTACAATTGAGCTTGACGGTGATTCCCCAAGTAGACCATTTAATGTAACAGTGCAATCTGGTACTATTTCCGCTTCTTTTTTCCAACAACCAATAGGGCAAGAAGTAACGACTGATTCGCTAGAAGATTGGGCTCACTATGCATTTAGATTCTATAATACCGGTAGTCAATTTATAGCCAAGCTACATGTAAATGGCCAATTAAACGACACTATTACTGGTAATGAAATGGGAGAAATAACGACCAAGGCTATGCTTGGTCGTATAGGTGCGCTTGTTACTGCTCCTTCTGGTTCTTCTGCTGCTGCTGGTGACGGTACATTAAGTGCCTCAATAGACGATTTTAGATTCTGGAAATCTGATAGAGATAGCAGACAGATAGCATTAAATTATTTTGTCAATGTTGGTGGTGGTTCAAACAGCGACATTTCCAACACCGCACTAGGAGTTTACTATAAATTTAACGAAGGCATAACCACAGATTCTGCTACTGACTCAATAGTTTTAGACTATGCCGGCCGTGTTACCAATGGACTTTGGACTGGGTATGACGCTGCCTCTAGAAACACAGATTCAGCAATAGTTTTAGCCGGCGCCGCGGCGGTGGAGTATAAAGAGCCAGTTGTAAGAAAAAACCATTCAGATTACATAAACTTGAAAGATGGTTTGAATGCGACAGGTTCCTTCTATGATGCCAACAATAACGCTGCCTTCATGAACTATATGCCATCATGGGTTCTTGATGAACATGATGACACAGAAAACACTAATCTTAAGATCATCTCTCACATGGCTGGTATGTATTTTGACAAAATGTACATGTTGGCTTCTGAGTTACCAAAGTTTAAGCACTTAAATTACACAACTGCTTCAAGCAGCCCAGTACCATTCGCTTCACACTTGCCTACTTCAATGGGTTTATATGTTCCAGAATTATTTGTAGATGCAACAATTTTAGAAAGATTATTAGATAGAACAGAAAAAGAATTATTTGAAAGCAAGTTACATGAAGTTAAAAATCTAATTTACCTTAATTTATACAACAACTTAACAAACATTTATAAATCAAAAGGAACAGAAAAGGCAATTAGAAATGTATTTAGGTGTTTCAATATTGATGATAATTTAATTAAATTAAATACTTTTAATAAAAATGCAACATATGAATTAAAAACAAATTTAAAACAAGAAGTTGTTGAGAAAAATACAATACAATTTAATGAAGCTTCAAATATTGGTGCTGTAGTCTACCAAAAATACGACTCGACTAACCCCGAATCACAAGGGTTCTTGACAAGTTTATATCCTGCTGAGTATGCTGGAGCAACTATAGAAGCAGATATTATGTTCCCAAGGTTTTTCCTTGGAAAGGACAAGTTCGATAGAAGCTTCAAGGAAGTTTCATTGTTTGGTGTTGCAGGAGTAGATAGTGGATCAAATCCAAGTATGTTGGGTGATGATACAACAACTCTAGCAAGCGATGTAGCTAACTTTCAAGTTTACGCAGTAAGAGACAGCAAGTATTCACCAAATGTTCACTTCAAGTTAAAATCAGAAACAACTCCGATCCCGTTTCCTGAATTGACTAGTAGTACATTTTTTGATGTTTACGACAATAACCATTGGAACTTGTCGGTTAGAATTAAGCCAAAAGATTTTCCTAATGCCGGCATGGTATCAGGCTCTTTGACAAATGAATATGATGTTATTTTTAGAGGCGTAAACAATCAGCTTGGTACAATTCTTAATTCATTTGAAGTAACTGGGACCATGTCCAATGCCAGTGGATCATTGTTTTTGCGTTCGCCAAAAAGATTATATGTTGGTGCAAGAAGACAAAACCTTACTGGCGCTGTCTTACAATATAACGATACTCAAACTTTGGGCGCCCGATACTGGACCAAATACATTGATAATCATTCTCTTAATATGCATGCATATGGCGACGAAAATGTGGGAGTTACCGATTCTTACCGCTCACATACGCCAATTGACAAAGGTTTAATAATATCAGCTACCACTGGAAGTGCGGCTGAATTAACTAACAACAATACGCTAGCGTTAAGTTGGACATTTAATAATGTTACAGCATCGAATGCAGCAGGAAACTTTACAGTAGATGATTATAGTTCTGGTTCGGCACTCATAAGAGATAATTATTCCTGGCTAGGAGCTATTGCTGGATATCAACACGATGGATATGGCTATGGGTTCGCCAACTCTTCGACAAATGTTGTGTCTACTGAAAGAATTAACGCATTTAACTTTGTTGATCCTGAGCAGGCAGTGGCAAGCGAAATGATCAATATTCGTTCAGATGACGACGAAGTTCTGGACATAGTTGAAACCATACCAAACTATGTGTTTACCTTAGAAAAGAGCATGTATCAGTCAGTTTCTTCTGAAATGGTAAACTTTTTTGCAGGCGCGGTAGATTTTAATAATGTTATTGGTGATCCAGTTAACAGATATCGTTCTAGATATAAATCTTTAGAAAAGTTAAGACAGTCATTCTATGAAAGAGTCACAACGGTATCAGATGTTGAAAAATATATTGACTACTACAAGTGGTTTGACGACGCATTATCTACGATAGTATCTCAACTGGTACCAGCATCAGCAGATTTTACTAATGATGTGATGAATATGGTCGAAAGTCATGTATTAGAGCGAAACAAGTATGAAACAAAGTTTCCCACATTAGAGACCAGAGCACCAAGTCCCGAGGGCGCCGCATATGGGTATTATTTTAAAAAATATCCGTATAGAGTAGGCTTTTCGCCACCACCAAAATCCCCAAGAGACACCACAGTTAATGCATTTTATTGGAAAAATAGAGCAGAACGCTCAGCAGAAGAAATAACTTCTGGTGACGCTACCATCGATGCACAAAGAGATACCTATAAAAGAATTATAAACACCAATCCGTTCTTAAGTCAAAGTTTATCAAACTTATTTAATACATCAACATCTACAACATATAATGTTGACACATACGCAAGAAGAAACTTTATAAAAACTTTTGATGATAATATTACAAAAACGAAAGTTATAAAAGGTGGAACCAATTTTGAAGAAAACAAAAACATACATTTTGTATATTCCTCACTGCATCCCGCGGGACAAATAAACACAGAAGATGGTAAAATAGTACCACTGAATGTTCTCTTATCATTCATGGAAGATTTGGTAAAAGTTCAGACCAATAATGATCCCAAATTAGTAACTGAAAAAATTAAAAGGTACACAAAAGTACTTAGCGGACGAGAATTTGAAGATGGTCTTGGCTACAAGAACATGAAATCATCTATGGCGTTTCCGTTTAATATTATTAGCGGTACAATATCTACAGGATATCAAAAAGAAGTATCAGAAAGATTAAGTGCCTCTGTTATTATTACAAATTTACATAATGATGTATACGGCCCAGATATGGAAGTGCCAATGCAAGGGCCATTTACAAACTACGCAGTTGGTGGTCACCAATCTAGACATGTAAAATTAAATGAAGGCTCTGATGATTGGTTAAGTCGCCCGGAAGCGTGGAAGATACAGCTAGGTACCTGCGAAGATATTCCATCTGGTGCTATCGGTATGACCGGCCCCGATTATCCAAACCCAGGAAATTACCTAACACCTAAGCCATACCCAGACACAAGACCGTTAAGAGCGGTTTATTATCGTGATCATGTTGCTAAAAGACCTGTAAACATTAGAAACATCCGCATGACCACAGGTTCCACAATTTTAGGAAACTATAGAGAAACATATCAATATGTTCAGGCACCAGGCGCCTTTAACAACCCCAGAAACTTTGTCGATAATCAGCCTGATTTGCCATCGCAAATGTTTATCAACAATACCACATCGTCAATGATTGCAAGAACATTTTTAGATATGCACAGAGACAACTCTGGGCACACTCAAAATGTAGATGAATACAGTATTGGATACTTAACAGGCGCCTCGAACAAATCTGTGATTATATCGCGCTTTTCTCACCTTGGTGGTATCGAAGTTTCTACTCGCGGGTATCAAGATATAAGAGCTTCAGAATTTTCGGCTTATAACTGCTTTAATAATAGAAATTTAACTGTTCGCAAGCCATGGCAAGGGCCATCGGGCTCCATATCTCAGCCAATAATCAATGGTGACACCACCAATATTCAGGTTTTTGATATTCATGGGCTAGACTACGGACTTTACTCACACTTAGCAAGACACACAGCACGCTTTGGCCGCGATTCTCTTCATACACCATTTGATCAAACTGGTGCGACCTATGATGAACTTCCCGGTATGCACAAAGTTCACAGAAACAATATTGAATCTAAAACATTAAATTATGCTTATAGAAGAGTATTAGATGAAAGTGCAGAAAGATTAATTAATACAGCTAGCTTATACTGGGAAAAATCAAATCTTGCGGGTGTTGAAGACAATGTTTTCATGCTGGGAGCCTTGCATGCCGAAGATGCAAGAAGAGAAAGAATATTTGACGCCGAGTATGCTCATGAGTTTTCAAACGGCCAGTCAGTATTATACAGTCTTTCGGCATGGATGAAATTTCCTGGAACCACAGACACGCCGGCTGGGCGCCCCGGAGTTTATCAGGCAATTTTTGATATGGGCTGGACATATGATGGCACGAATACGCCTGGAAATCCTCGCCCCTTACAAAGGTTGACCATACACCCGAATGATCGCCGCGCCAATTACTATCTGTCTACATTAAACCCAGCGGTTTCAGCACAAAAAAATACTAGACAATTTTTGCAAAGCACAAACACATTACCAGTAATAGCAGACAACGAATGGCATCATTTCGTGTTTACATTTTCTGGCTCACATGGCTCTTTGTCTAATCAAGGCATTTCTGCTTCATTGTGGGTTGATGGAGTCGAAACAGTAATAGCAAACGGCGCCCCGGCAGACTATGATTATTTCCATACAAGTTCTAATTTTACAAACTTTAGGCAAGGAACAAATCTGTTTCTAAAGCCAGTCACTTACTTTGGGGTTATAAATAGTACAGGCTCGGCAGCACCTCTTGTGCCATATCAGTTCTCTGGTTTTGCCGACGAAATAGCTTTATACAAAAAACAACTAACGAGCGCTGAGGTATCAACCATTTACAACGGAGGAGCCCCTTGTAACTTAACTTCATCTGCTGCAGCCGCCACTGGTTCACTTTTATCTTGGTTCCGCTGTGGTGACCTCCCGTCTGATAATACTTCACAAAGTGGTTCACTTGCCACCATGAACAGCAATACAGCAAGAATTACGGAAATACCGGGCTCCACCGTCGCTGAAGCGCTTGAGTTTGCTTATTTAACTGCAAAAGATGGCGAAATTTTGAAAGTTGGAATATCATCGGTTAACTTTTTAACAGGATGTGCAACCTATCTAACAGAAGAATATATTTCTGGATATACTGATAGACCAATATATGATAACTTTAATGTTCAACACCAAATTCCACGATCCTCAAAACAATATGCATGGATTACCGCATCTCTAGAGACTGACAATGGTTGGGTTGGATTTACGCCTGTTGATTTTTATGTTAAAAAATCTAGATTAGGAATTTCTGGACCCGAGGAATATGTAAATACTTATGAATTTGTCAGCGCTAGCGAAGCCGCCAGCGGCATTCCCAGTGGCGTCACACGCAGATTTCCATCTACTACGGCCAATCAGCGCATTTCACAAGTTGAGTATTTAAATCTCAATATTCACGAACCCATTGATTCAAGCACTAATACGATTGGTTATTCGGCTGATATACCTTTAACTGATACAACAGAGACAAATACTCAGTATATGAACACTGATTTAATTGATGTGGTCGGAACACCAATTTCAGCACAAGGCCCTGCGTTCAATAACTTGATGTTTAAGCGCGGCAGCCAATACGGGTTCCCATCTTGGAAACAGCTAAGACAAGCAAACAACCCAGTTCTTAGAAATCAAAGAAAAACAAATATTTTTAGTGCCGTTTCAAATACTGATGATAACTCAATTGATACATATAGACTACCACCTGTAAGCAATCGTGCCAAGCCTGATATGGTTAACTTTTATATGGGAGCAGATCGCAGTACATATACCTTTTTAGCCACCGGCGAAAATGAAAGAATTTATTTTAACGACAAAGAAGCAGATGATAGATACGCGCCCGAGTTTGATACCTTTATGACCCCTGCAGATCAGATGATGGTTTTTGCTGCAGAAGCGCCAGAAACATTTATTAACTGGGTAGTTAATAGCCAACAGCTTTTCCCCTCAATAAGAAATGAATTTGTTTCTACATCTTATGACAAGCCTGGTTATGATAATCTTTATTGGAGAGATAACAGAAGCGAAAGAAATTCAGTAAACACCGTGTTTAACAGATTTGGGGCCCTAACTGCGTCTGATTCTGGTCACGATACAACAAATGGTCTGTCAACAGAGAATTCATTTGGTATATATGTTTCACAGAGCGCTTGGCCACTCGACGCCCCGGTAGATTTCTTAACAAGGCATACCGTTTACCAACAACAGGGCGAAATCTTTGGTGTTACGCAAGATTACAAAGGCTATGTTTCAGCTAAGTTTACATCAGGCGCCGCCGGTGAATTACAGAATCTTTACATGGGCTTTACAACTGGCTCGATTAATGGAACATACATATATCTTAATGGAAACATGAGCTATCTGCCGACTGGTCAATTAGTTGCCTCTACGCAAAACGGAATTGGTTCGCTATACGCTAGAAAACATGCATTAGATGGAGCCCCAACAGTAAAATCTCCATACGGCCCAAGCTTACCGTACACAAACTTAACGGGGGCTTTAACCGCTGCTATTGTAAGTTCGTCATTCTGTAGAACTGGTTCAGAAAAAGGAATCGCTATTGACATGGGTGCGGGCGAAGCCTTGTGGGAAGCACCTTCGCAAGCTGGATACATTCAAACAATCCCAACTGTTGATGAAAATGGCGTGCATGGTACAGAAAAGGAGTTCGTTTCAGCTTCTTCTGAGCCATGGTACAATCAATATGCTGATTATCGACATCACTTAAAATTAAAAGCTAAAGGATTTTCAGTTGTACCTGAATTTAGAATAAGCGAACATTTAAATGAATATCTCGAAGATGATAATAGTCTTAATAGATTTACTGACTTAAACTTAGAAATACCGCATGTCAATGGAGCAACTTCTAAGCAAGACGAAAACTTTTATATAACATATTCAAACTCTGAATTTCTGCGCGATTTCTTAAAAGTACGACATACTGCTGTCTTAAAGGCTTCTCAAATTAAAGTAACTTGTACCGGTGCTATCAAATTAAACCCATACAAGGGTTTTTATCCCGCGCAAAGAACAATTCAATTAGCTGAATCGTTCAAAGATTCGTATTTAAATAATTTAGCCGTTTCGTATGGAGAAGGCACAGACAATATTATCCCCCCAGGCAACAGAATATATACTGGTGATCTAACATCGACAGACGGCACAGGTCCACAAGTGTTGTCTCCGAATACAGGCGCCGTTGGCGAACACACGATTAATAATCTGTGCTTTTCGTATGGTTTAAGGCCACTAGTAAATACGATGTTTTCACCAGGAATCTTATACAATAGTGTTAAATCAGGGCTTGCGGTAGATTATCCAATTACAACTAGCAAATCAAAAATAGTATACATAGATCACAGCTCACAGGGGGATCACGATCAAGCTGCCTCTGGTTCTTGGGCTGTTAATTTAGATAAAAACAGCAATGGCCCCCGCGGCGCAGCTATATCCGCCGGTGATAAATATACTATATTTGACGAAAGATTGCCTTTTGAAACCATGATAGAGCCCGAAAAATATCTACAGGGCAAGCCGTTTTTTGATATGGAAGCCAATCCTTTTTACGGCACAAGAATTTTAACTGCTAGTTTTGTTCAAAATCAATCAAAACAAAACTACAACCTAATGGCAAGAAACTTTTTTGGCAGTGTTCCATCTTTCTTCTTACAAAATGGAGAGTTGACTAGTATTAAATCGGCCCTTTATGAAGGAACAAAAACATTTAAATCCGGTGCTGTTTTCATGATGAGAGTAAAGGTTGACAGAAGCACTAGTGGTCCTAGAACTTATCTGAATGAATTCGACGCCAACTACGCCGGCAATGAAGATCCAGATGGTAACAGTATGTCTCTGTTTGGTAAATACGGTGGAATTCCAATTGACAGCATGACCGCTGCAGACTCAACAGGTACTAGTCCGACATTCCAAACTAGTTCAGTTCGAGGAGCCCTTGGATTTGGTCCGGGCGGCGTTCGGGAGTCGTTCTACCCGCTACCACAAGATCCAATTTATAATCCTGAATTTAAAGAAACATTCACTATGTACAGCCGCCCATCTGCGTTTGGTCCAGATATGTCTGGCAGACCGCATGTCGTTGGAATTGCAGATGGTCCATATTCTAATCGTTGGTCAGGAAGCTTAGATAGTTTTGTCGGGATTAACCCAGGCTATACTCCACCTTATTACAATGGAGAAGCTTGGTGTGATTTGATTTTCCGACCTGATCCCGAAACTTCTTATACATTAGAAAAAATTATGGAAGAAACTGAAGCAGTTTATTGGAGGTTCGATGCCGGTCCAAGAATTAGTTCGTCCAACAATGTATACGACACCGGCGGAATCACCAGAGGACTAATTCCAGATACAATAACAAACCACCTTGGCCTCCAAGAATATGGCTCATATGCTTATGGTGGTGCGAGCATAAATGATGTATCTATGCAAATAAGTGCTAGTTTTAACTTATTTGGAATAGAAAAAGAAAGCTTTATTGAAGTCGATAAGTTTGGCAATGTAGATGCGTCTCGCCCCGGTACAAAAATTGGTACAAGATGGGTTATTAGAAGTAAGTTTGAGACTCCGATGCTCAATTTCTCCGACACTGGCATTCACCCAATTTCCGGAGCAAATATCACATTCCCAGAAAACTACGGTGGAGCTTCTACTCCTCGTGGAATGTGGCACCAGTTTGGTGTAATTCCGAGTGGCTCTACGGGCGTACACTTAACAGTTCAAGATGTACCAAAAGAGTGGTTAAATAATCATTATCTAGCTAAAGACTTTAAGAGTATTTACAACAATGACGACCCTAAAAACAATTTGGCCGCAGAGGTTCAGTCTCTAGCTGACTTGGTTGGATTTAGAAACGACAGAACCAAACTTGGTGTCATTAAAGAAAAACAAGTTATTCGAGAAGCAGTGGTGGCAATTCCGTACATTGTTGAAAAAGTAGACAATCAAGTTGGCGAGACCTTAGATCAATCAAGTCAATATAAGAAATCATTTATTGCAATTCCTCCGCAAAGATTTGCGGCTGCACTTGAGGATCAGTATGGTAGCGTTACTGGAGACACTATGTTTGCTGCCGGACCTAGCATAAGCAAGCAAATACAAAAAATGAAAAGATATATATTCCCACCACAATTAGATTTTGTTAGCAATCCAGATGCAGCAGTTGATCCGTTTGTGATGTATATATTTGAATTCAAGTACGAGTTTGATAAAGATGATTTATCATATATTTGGCAAAATCTTGCACCAAGAGACTACAAAAAACTCAGCTTCCAAACGGAATCTGTTGCTCACGAGTTAATTAATACAGAATTGTTAAGTGAAGAGACACTGTTAGAAAATCAACATCTTCGATGGATGATATTTAAGGTTAAACAAAAAGGCCAAGAAGATTATTGGAATTATACTGACGAGCAAATCGGATCAAATAATGCTAATTCATATGAGAGAGGGATTGCTAGTGTTCAAAACATGAATAAAAATAATCTTTCTTATAACTGGCCATATGATTATATATCATTTGTTGAAATGATTAAGGTTGATTGTGACCTACTGTTCTCAGGAAAACCACAGAGTGGCCCGGATGGAAACATACAGCAGTTCTATCACCCTGGTGGTGGTTCTGGTCAAGGCTGGGGCGGCTTTTTCACAAATAGTGGATGGGGCGGCTGGAAACCGCCTCCAGGAAGCACAACTTCTCCGTATGGCGATTCTCCATATGGCGCCGACGGCGCGAGTCCGGGCGGTGCTGAAACCGAAACGACAGGTTCGGTTACAGAAAAAGAAGGTGAAGGCGGCCGCACCGGCGGTGGCGGCGATTCTGGCGGAGGAGGGTCTTCAGGACCAGGGATCACCTTCACGCCTGGTACAGTTGGTGGTGGTGATTTTGGGCCATACGATCCTGGGCCGAGTATTCCCCGCGGATCCGACACAATTCCAAGCTTGCCGAAGGGCTATGGTGGAACAATTACTATTAGTTTTTCTAAGGCAGCAGAAGGCGAAGATGTTAAGCCATATAAAACACGCACCAGTGCACCGATAACTAAAAAGAGAAAGAAGTAAATTTATACAAGAGAGATAATTAATATTAATGGCTAAATTTTTAAACAAAAAAGAACAAGTTATTGACTTTAGATTAACATCTTATGGTCACTATTTGTTATCTCATGGCAGCTTTAAGCCTGAATATTATGGTTTTTTCGACGACAATGTAATTTATGATATTGAATATGCTGGAGGCTCAGAATCACAAAACAACATCCATAAAAGAATAAAAAGTGATACTGTTTACTTAGAAAGTCCAATATTATTTGAGGAAGTAGAAAATTCCCCTAATACAGTGATAATAGACGGGGGAAAAATATATTATGAGGTCGATGTAACTCCAATATATCTAGAGCCACGAAAAACAATATTTAGATTCAATTCAATGATAGGTGATGCCTTTATGGAGGGCGATACAAAAAACGCCCCCGCTTGGAAAGCATCATTGCTTAGTGGAAAAATTTCAAGCTCAACTGACAAAGATACTAAAAATGATACAATAATACCACAGGTCAATATTGACACTGATTATATATTAAAGATAGTAAAGCCAGATCCTCTTGAAAGTATTTTAGATGATGATATTGGAGAATATGTTTCCGAGACCGATTTCTTTACTGATGGTAGAAAAATAGTTATACAACAAGATAATACTATGATTTACTTAGAAGAATTAAACACTATGTTATTAAATGAAAATTTTGATGTTGAAGTTTTTGAGGTTGGTGTTGATGAAGTGCCGGCAACACACGCGGATGGAAATGCCACAGATCTACTACGCAGAAAGGAGTTTCCAAAACAATGGGCTGCTCTTCGTGGTTCAGAAATAACAGAAGAGTATTTTGATGGTATCGACAGGATCAAAAAAACCACCACCCCAGAAACCACAAATCAAGTAGAATATTATTTTAATATTAATGTTGATTCCATGGTCAATCAACACAAAGCATGCCGAGGAATAGAAGTATTTAACAAAAACTCTTATTATATTGATCTTGACTTTGAATGTGATAAAGATGAGCAAGAAAATATATATTATGATATTTACGGACCAGTAACGGAGCCAGAAATATGTCCATAAACATAGAAGGTGTTACCACCAACAGATTTGGTCAAAAATTACCAACTCCATATATGGAAAAAATATGGATCAAAGACGGTTTAATACAAATTCAAATGTCTGTATACATTGAAGGCATTGTAGGGAAAGAAGACTCTGATGTATTTCAAGATTACATACGGTCTTTAAGAGACTTGAAATATAGTGTTATTGCGGTAATGGATGGTACTGTCGTCTCGCCCGAATCACTGACGGATTCCTCGACAACAGATCCGGTACTGACAATTGATGATGAGAGATACGAAAAATACGGCCCTATCGAGATGGGGAGCGGCGGCACCAAACTATTTCATAATTTAAAAGCAAAAAAAATCAGTGTTTTTGATATTGCTAGGTACACTGATAGAGACTATAGTGGGGCACTCGGATCCAATTTTTCTGATTGGACCGCCGCTAGCGCACTAGATTACATGGAATTTACGCCTGGAGGCTTGCCGGGTGAAAACAGCACTGGTTACTTACACAAACCAAACAACTCTAATGTTTTAGTGTCGGCCCCCTTGCATTTAGATGAATGGGATCGAGAAATTTTGTATAAATCAGATGGAATACCTGTTTTCAAATATACTACCACTATTAACATTGTTGATAACAAAGTGGTCCCGATGGCCGCAAATTCAATACAGGATTTTATCACAGCCATGGCCACTGGATTGGAAACACATTTTGTAGCGTTTACCACAAGTGTAGAAAATTATCCAGAATTAACACGACAACAGCTCGACGATGTAAAAGAAAAAAATCCAGAGGGCAAATTTTTAGATCTACAGGTTTCAGATTTATGTTATGAATTAGTATCCCGAGACAACTCAATTAAGTCTGACACTGCAATGGTCTTTAAAACACCTGCTGGCACAGTTTATGAAGGTGATACACTACAGGCAATTGACAGCATTTACTACGGCGAAACCGAATTAAACAATAAGCAGATTATAAGTATATTTAATTCTCTGATAGGCTCAACAACGGATGAGGACTTACAAGACAAATATGATAATTTGGCATACATCTTGACAGTATATGGGCAGGAAGTAGATATATTACCAAGGTTAAACACTTTTAGAAAAACTTTTTTAGAAACCTCTACAGCAACTGCGGTCGGCAGGTTTCATGAAAAATTAGAAATTCGTCTTTTTAATACCAATAACGCAATTAAAAGAGGCACAAGATTAGCTAAGTTTTTGAATTTAAATCCCGTCGTTGTAGATGCGCGTTCTTATGAACCTGGAGGTTCCTACACGCTACCATATATAAATTCTGTTGATGGCGAGCCATTTTATAATAGAAAATATGCAAATGAATTTATATACACATCAAAAGCAAAATTAGGTTCATTTGCACTACCTTCTGGAACAGAATGGAACAAAGAAGACTTAGAAGCGGCATATCAAACAGTTAACGATGCTAAATTGTTAGCTAAAGAAAATGCTGACGCAGCATACGAAGTGTTGTTACATTCTTATCATGAATTCTTGGATATGATACAGCTACAGTGTTTTGTGTTGTGGGATGGTGATGCAATTAGTGAGTATGTAAATGATACTAATAATATTGATTTGGTTTACACTTTTGATGTTAAGGGTGGTAAATTTCGCAAACATCACCATTATGAGTGGAGCGATACAAAACATGTTATAGAATTTGAACCGGAATCCGGATGGAATCGATTCTTGGAAAAAGTATGGGCAGGTATCTCTGTTGCTTTTTCAGTTGCCTTTTTAGGTGTTACCTTGGGGACAACCCTTCTGTACGACCTCGTCACTTGGAGTGGCTGGGCAAATACTTTTTGGCGCGGTACCGGAGCCGTCATAAACTACGCCGAGGGTGTGATTAACGATTATGTTGCAGCAGTTAAATACGGCGATATTTCATCATCAAGAGTATTAGGAGACTTTAGAGAAGGGTGGGATGGCTTTGAATCCAGAACCAACCTTGGCACCGACGGCAGCCATGCCGATTGGGTGGTGCCACCAGAAAATATTGCAGATTATGTAGATACCGTACAACAGTCATACAACGACATCTACGATATTTCTACCGATGGTTTCTTCGGTGATCAAGATATTGTTATAAATGGTGAGGCTATCTCAATTCAAACCGCAGCAGACTTAGCTTATTTTCAAATAGAAGTTGAACCATTCGATGAAGGCCTGATGGGTTCCGGAGCCGCAGTCCATAGCAGCAGAATGTATATACCTCAGTTTCCCTTAGCGGATATTGAAGATCTCTATATGGGTGAAGATAAGCTTTTCACTTCAGTTGCGGATATAAACGGTGAAGTAAAAGAAATAACATTTAAACAAGGAATGGCCCCTTCTGTTGATAAAATGAGATCGAACGCCGTAAAAAAAATACAACAAGCTCTAACTTCAGTCAATAGAAACAACACTCGTGGAGAAGCCCCTGACAAAGTTTTTGATCCGGACGGCCACATACTTATTTATTATTCCATATATGTCGCCGCATATAAAAACTATATTGTATCAAAAGCAGATTTTGCAATGTTAAACGATCTGACTAGAGAGTTAAAAGCGGCCGCCGAAATAGAAGCAGAGGTGTTTTATGATCAATATAACTTGTATCTTGAAGGATTCGTGTTTTTTGATTACGAAAAAGCTCTTAAAGGAACAAGCAAGTTATCAAATATAATGAGCGTTAACAGAATTGAAAGCCTGTTTGGAAGAGAGTTGACACACTCCTATTATAATATGCAACAAGCTAGTTTAACCAAATGGCACGATTCCTCGCCTATATTAACATTTGGAGGACAATCTGAAGCCGAAGCTATTGCCCTTTCGGATGGCTATATCTCATCGCTTTACAAACAGACTTGGTTGGGTGAAATTACAACATATTTTGAGCCGGCCGAGTCTGCTATCCAGGCTCCAACAAAATTTACAAATTGGCAAGCTCCAGAACTTATACAAAATGAACAGACTGGCGTTGAAGAAATTTTTGATGACGGTAATGATAGTCACGGCGCATTTATGAATATGAGCCTAACACAAGAAGCGTTCTCTGAATCAGAAGTTGAAAGAAGAACTGTTTATTCATGCTTTATGCCAAGAAGTTTTAAGTTTCCTAATTCCTCCGCGGAGGAGCAAAATTATAGATTGGTAGCTTTTGAGCTTGTAGATAGTGCCGGCCCGTTTGAGCCAGCAACAAGGCCCGATACACAAGGCTCGGCAGACACAAATGAACATGAATATGGAGATGATTATCTGTTTACTGCGTGGCAACCAAGAAACTATTATACTGTACAAATAAAAATGCAAGATAAAAGTCAATATTTAGCCGTAACACTAATTCAAACATATGAAAAAATGTTAAATGTTGATTTTGAAAAATATTATGAGTTAGCTGTAGAAGAGTGCAGTTATAATAATTCCGATAGTATGTTTAACAAGTTTTTCGTAGATGGCATAATTGACGCATACTCAGAGTCACCCCACGACGCACCGTGGTATCGAGCGCCAATTGTTTATCATACACATTTAGACTTAATATTAAACACCTATGGTGGTAATAAGGAATCTATAAAAGCCGCGGCCTTAAGAGATGCGGAAAGAATACATCCCGCCATAGCAACTTTAGAACAATTATTTGCGTTTAGACAAAAAATTCAAACATTTTGGGAAAATTATTATGGCCCCGAAGGACAAGTAATTAAAAACATAGAATTGACAACAATACAAAGTTTCGTTTCTGAAGCAGAAAAGAATATTGTCGTATTTGGCGGCCATGACCCAACCAGTTCAGATTATGTTCCAGGCTATGCAGCGACAATAAGAAATATTCCAAATCCACTCAATATAAGCCACTTAGGGCATGAAAGCTTAACTGGTGATGTTGTTGAGATAGATACTGACCTAGATTAATTTTTTTATAATCTATTTAAAATGTGAGGTACAAAAAATGTCAATTTTAACTGTAAATGCGGGAAATGTAAAAAATCAGGTTAGCCTACGCCAGCGCCGCATAGGAAAATCTATAAGAATTATTAACAACCAACCTGGAAGTATTGGTACTCCCAAAGGAACTCAGGCTGCTAAAGTTAACAAGCTTAAAGCAAAGTTAATGATAGGGAATAACATAAGAATACAACAAACTCATCAAACATTGGGAGATGCTTCATTAGAGATATTGTCAAATATTGGGTGTGTGTGCATTAAGGACAAAGAAATTAATCATCCAAATTATTCTTTAATTGCAACTCAAACTGATCAAGAAACCATTGATAATCCAAATAAAATAGATTCGGCAGTCTTTTCATATATTACAAAAGGAAAAGTAACTTTTAAAAATGTACTAAAAGATGAACTCAATCCATTCTATAAATTAGATAGAGGCCCTAGTAAAAACATAATAAACGAACTTGAACAACTGACCGAAATTAATGAATATACAAGCGCCCGTGATTTTGAACATATAGCAGTTAGGTTTTACGACATGAATCTCCATAATCAGGTTGCCGGAATGCCCACAATAAGAGCACTAAAATAAGGAAATAGAATAAATGTCAGATTTTACTTTTGAAACCATTTCCATAAATCCTGTTGTAATAACAGATTTACTCCAGGCCGCCCGAGTCTCTGCCGCAACGATAGGCGCCGGTTATTCAGGAGATCCAGATTATATATTTTCTGCCATATCTAATACAGATGGAGCATCATATGATGAGCGCGGCTTTTTAACAAGAGAATTTTCAATAAAACTTGAATCAGCATATTCGCTTGAAGATCTTCAATATTCATCAGATTATTTAGACAAGATTGGTCTTGATAATATTGGCATTTGGCTCAATGTTGTCAACCCTGATGGTCTTCTTGGTGCAAGTGAGACATCGGACGACCCGCTAGATCAAGAATACAGGCTTTATTGCCCTTTACAATCATTTAACGAAATATATCCTATTATAACCGAAGATACTTCGGAATTGATAACATCAGTGTATTACAATGATGAACCTAGTTATGTGCCGCATTTTGATCTAATTCACACCTTAAATGTTCAGTACAACTTAAACGAAAAAAGAGGGTTTAATACCAAATATGCTACACTTCCTGGGTTAGACAAGTATGGCACTGAACGAGAGGAAAAGGCAAAAAGTTTTATAGAGAGTGAATATTCTTCAATGGCAGCGGATATATATCAGGCAATGATTACTAGAGAATATGTCCCTAATATTATAACGCAAAATAGAACTTTTGACGATATTAACTTCGAAATATCTTTAGGCGATGAAACAACCCCAGAGCTTAGTATAGATATATCTTCATACGAAACTAGTTAGTGTTACATGGCAACAACAAGCAAAAATATAAAATTTATTGATGTAAACCTATTTTCAGGCTCCCAAGATCATTTAAGAACTGAGCTTGGGTTTTACTATCATGTAGTACAACCTACAGATCCAGATATTACTGGTGATGTAATAGAATATCATGATATGAGCGAACAGCAACTTGAGGCACTTACTCACGAGCAAAAAGAGCTTAATGGTGTAGTTTTTAGCGACACTCCTCGCTCAGACAGCTTGCTGTACGAGCAAATTAACTTATATCTTTCAACGACATCGTCTGCAAATCTATTTTTCAAAAACAAAAGAATACCGGTTAGAATAGTTGGTGATCAATCTACAATATTGGCTGATGAACATTGGAAAATTAAACTACTAGGCGGAACATATGCAACATCATCATATAGGCCAATATATACGCGAGCTACATTTAACGATTTTAGTTATGACTATGACATCCCTTACAGCATGGTAGAGGCAAAAAAACTAGCAGCCCACTCAACCAATGTCAGCTCATTTGAAAATTATGATTACTACGAAATTGGCTACCGCTACGAAATGTTTCTTAAACAATATGAGCAAAGAATTTCAAACGAGCAAGTTAAATTAATTCCAAATGCTTATATGTTAAAAGCAGTTGATAACAGTGGTGATCCCGCGTCCGAATATCCAGAATTTATAAGAAATTTTGTTTCTGTTGAAGGAAAAGACCCTCAAATAATTAATGGTGACCTGGCAAACTCAATCTTTGAGCATTCAGATCTTCAATATCCGCCTCCTTATACTACTACATTGATGTATACCGATCCTGGCGGAGAGATACTCTATAGGGATCATAGCGCCAAAATGCGCTCTTATTTGACAGGTACATATGCTAGCACTGCATATAGTAGTGAGACAACGCAGTTAATCAATAGAAGCGCACCGGTCTTATACTTCAATGGCGAATTTATGGATAGATGGTTTTCAGGCTTTACGGAAACAGATCCTGATTCCGCAATAAGCAAAATGCCATTTTACACAGTAATTGAATTTCCCACTGTACCAGAATCAAAATCAAAAACAACTGAGGGAACCATGCCTACAGAAATAAAAACTTTAACTTCAATTATTAAAGATAATAAACTTGAAAATGAATTTTTGATGTCTTTGGAAAATGAGTTTACACCCTTTAAAACAAAAAATGTAAATTATGTACAAGAAACAACGCTTCATACTGGTTCTACTGGCGGGGAAATAGCGACACTTACAACAGCTAAAAATAAAACATTTGCCTCTCGCGATTATTTGGAAATTCTAAAAGGTATTTACGACAATTCTCAAAAGCCTGGAAGCTTTAGGGGTTTGATCATGGGAAGGCAAACATTAGCAGGCTCAACAGCAAATAATTATAACTCCAAATATAGATACAATAAGACAATTAAAGCCTTTAAGGCCCTGCAAGAAACAAAAGAACTTGTAGATAATCAAAATATTTTATCAGAATTCTCCGAGGATACAAAAAGCCTTCAAGCTTTATTAAATTATCTTAAGAATAACAAAGAGCCTATAGAAACAATAGCTTACAAAATCAGAAAAGTGTCAGGTAACTTTCTAGGAAACCAAAGAACAGTAGAAGATAGCCAAGATATATACTTTATAAATGACGAATCTATCTCGTATGCACCTGGCGCTAAAATGTCTTATTATGATACACAGGTCAAATACGGCCAAGACTATCAATATAGAGTTTATGCATATGTTTTAGTACCTGGTTATGAATACAAATATAGTGATTTGAGAATTTCTAGGCAGATTGGTAAAGTTGCGACAATGGATGAAACAGGCTTTCCAGCAATTACATCCGATCCAGAAAAATATTGTTTGGAATTTTTTGATCCCAATACAGGTCTTGCAAGTCCGCAATTATTAAACGAGGATACAAACCTACAGGGAACTGATTATGTGCCTCTTGAAACTACAGAAAATTTGATTGTTTTTGAACGACTTATTGATAATGAAAGCTTAAAGATGTCGGATGTAGATCCAGATAAATACGGCTCATATGCAGCATATGCTACCATATCAAGCACCATGCTTACTTCTGAAGTGCCTTCTGAGGTAGCAATAGTGTTAGGCAGTCCCAACCCAGATATGTTAGTAAAAGATTATATACAAACATTTGTGGATGCTTTTATCATAACAGATCCCGAGGTCCTTGCAGCCCAGAGAGCAATGATGGTGTCTGAACTATATAAGACATGGTCGGTGGCTACCGTTCAAGCATATGATGAAGATACTGGTAAGCTGCACACCTTGGTAGAGCCATCGACCAACAGATTTGCTACCAACGCACAAATAAAATCAGAAAACCCATATTTAGCAGATTTTTATTTTCACTGGATGCCGACCGTAAAAGTGGTAGAAGTGCCAATAGCGTTTAACACTGTTAGAATTATGGATAACCCACCAGTTGCCGCCGATATTACTCCGTATCAAAGGAAAGATGACTCTCAAGTGATTGGATTTTACATTAATGTAGAGTCTTTTAGGTTTTCTCCAAACCCAACCGACACTACAACACAAAGCAAAATTGGCACATATCCAACACCTATGAGTGATGAGGAGCAGCTTAAAAAACAAATATTCTTGCAATCTAATAACATGCTGCCGGATGAGGTTATAAAAAATAACTCAGTCTCAAAAATCACATCCTTGGAAGTTTATCGAATTGATAAAAAACCAACCTCAATAAGAGATTTTAATGATAATTTGGTGTTTAGTAAAGATTTGTCAATGAAAAACAATAGAGATTATAAATATACTAATTGCTTTTATGAAGAAATGGTGCAAACAAACAAAAAATATTACTATCTGTTTAGGTTTTTAAACGAGCATGGTGATGGTGGATATATAGCCCCAATACAGGTAGCTGAACTAATTGATGATGGGGGCTACAAATATTCAACATTTGATGTTATATTCGAAAGCGAATTTGAAAAACAAGAAGCAAAACAAGATAGCAGAGATTTCAAAAAGCTGTTAGAGATAAGTCCATCACTTAGACATTTGACAATTAATGATTCTGATATAAATTATAATCAAACCGCAGCAGAACAATTGCCCTCTTTGGTGAACAAAATAGGCGATGCCGGTGACCGAATTTGGGGCAAAACATTTAAATTTAGACTAACATCTAAAAAAACAGGCAGAAAAATAGATTTTAATATAAAATACAACTTGAGGGGTTCGTAATGTCATTTCAAGATAGCGCTGGCGGTATAGTTTTAGATGCGGTATTAACTGATCTTGGGCGCAAAAAAATGGCTCAAGGCAACTTTACAGTAGTAAAGTTTGCTCTTGGGGACGATGAAGTCGATTACTCTTTTTATGAAATATCTGGAGGAATTTCTGATGATACAAAAATCATGACTACTCCGATAATGGAAGCCTTTGCTGGTCAAAGTGCAAATATAAATCATGGTCTTCAAAACTTTATCCGAGAAGATATAATATACTACCCCACTATAAAGACAAATCCATATCTCTCTGAAGCAGCGATCACAGGTAGCTCAGGGTTTTATCACTTTGCAGTCAACAAAGAAACAAAAAGAAAATTAGAGTCTCATTTTGGAGACTTAAAATTTGTTTTAGAAAATAACAAATTAGATCAAACAAAATTAGTGTTTGAATCAGGGATTGACAGTACCGATTTAGATCCTAACCACATTAACAAAGAAAGGTTTATAATTAATATGGGCTTATACGACAAGTATTTTATAGCTTATACTGATAATAGATTCGTTGAAAAAATGTTAGTATCAAGAGAAGACTCTATGTTTGAAAATGATTCATCTAATAATTTGTACGCCAACTTGGAACCACTACAAGATAGTATAGAGGTCTCACTTCCTGGAATCGGAGAGTTCCACAGTAGTTACAGAATTTCAGCTGTAGACAACAATATTATAAAAACATCTGAAAGCGAACCAAAACACTCAAATATACAAGGGCCACGATCATCTGTGTTTGCTTTAAATTTTAAAATTAAAGATGAATTAACAAGTGACTCATCTTCAGATTTCAAATATGGAAAATTTGGAACAACAAGCAATGCTGTTCTTGGAGGTTCCGATTTGTATGATTTTATAGATACTACTATTTACATACAAGGATTATCATCTGGAGCAACAATTACGGTACCAATTAGAATAATACGATATGCGGGTACCTAACAAAATTAAGATTCTTATGGTCAAACAAAAAAAATACACACTATTTATGTAAGAGAGGACAATAAATGGCTTATTTAGACAATTCAGGCGACATTATTTTGGATGCATTACTGACTGATTTAGGTCGCAAAAGATTAGCAGACGGCAATTTTAGGATTGACAAGTTTGCCCTGGGCGACGACGAAATTAACTACGGACAATATAAAGTAGATCACCCGTCAGGCTCAGCATATGCAGATTTAGAGATACTTCAAACACCAATTTTTGAAGCTGCAAGTTCTCAAAATGCAGCTATAAATTATGGACTTTTGTCTTTGACAAGAAACAACATATTATACTTGCCAACAATTAAGCCGAATTACACAATAAGTGATGTTCATTCAGTAAAAACATACAACGGTATATTACACTTAGCAGTAAATGACGAGACTTTAGGAAAAATAAAAACAGATACTGGCGGCGCTGGTCACGCACTCATGCAAAATCAAACAGGAGATTTAGTTCTCTACTGGGAATCTGGTATTGATACCACTGACGAGCCGGCCAACCCAACTGCGCGCTATAATTTAATAACTGCAACAGGCATGCTGGATACACAATTTACGGTAGATGTTGATGTTAGATTTATTAATATGGTTTATCAACTTTCTGGTGACCAAAACTTTACCGCACCCGCCGACTCAACTGCGACACCAGTAATTCCGTCAAAAATAGTACCTTGTAATGCTGGTGGTCGCACTAGAAATCTTAAAAACTATATAAGTTTCCAAGTAAGAGGCGTGCACAACATGATGTTCACACCAACATCGGGAACGAGAACAGACCCATCAGTATTAGCTGGCCCCAGAGGCACGGGCGCCGCAACAAATTTTGCAGTAGCCAGTGAATTACAAAACAAATCTACTGGTGGAACACCGGACAAGTTTGTTAAGTTTGGTAAAACAGCACAGCTTCCATTTGGCGGCTCAAATACTTATGATTTTATCGATACCACTGTATATATTAGAGGCAACTCATCAACTGCCACCCTTCAGGTACCACTAAGAATTATTAGATATGCCGGCTCATAATAACGGAGAAAAACATGCCAGTACAAAACTATGAAAATTTAGATATTAATACCGATGTAACAACCACTCGGACCATGTTGCACGAAGTAATCCCAATGACAGGATCCATCTTTTTGCACAACACCGGCGCATACTCGGATAATAACATTAAAAACTTTACACACGGCATGTTTCAGTCTGTGTACGACTATCCATACCTAAGCTCGTCGGCTAATCATATTTTTGATATTACGATGGGCTACGATGAAACATCGGCATTGTCATCTTCTAGCTCTACTCAAAATGCAAAAAAGATTAACAATTACAACCAGATGTCTCAGGTGCTGCTTGGTTACGAAGACGGGACAGCAAACACCGTTAGAATGTTTGAAAAGGACTTGCTGCTGGACAAGACTGGCTCAATGGGCGCCTGCTTCTTTATTAATTTTTCAAGACTGCTTATCAAAGACCAGATTAAGAAAGGCTCATTCAGTATCACCCTTGGTTCAGGTAGTGATTACGGAACACCATTCTCCGATGTCTTAGTGCTTACTGATGCTTCTGCTTCTGCTACAGCCGGCACCACGAATACTGTTGGTGGCGATTATGGTATCTTATTTCAAGCTGATGGTGGCACTGGCCGCCCCCATGGTTTAATATTCTATCAAGCAGGAGTTGTTGTGCTAAGTACATCTTCGGTAGCACCAGCATCTGCATTTAGGGTTATTGATAACGAAAATCTCTATCCACCATCCGGCGATGCAAACACTTATATTGATGCCACAATGAGCGGTAGTTCGATATCAGGAGCGTGCGATGCTTTAAGACACAGAATTCAGAATATTTCATTCAACAATACAACTGAAATTAACTCCAAGATTTATTTCTGCAGAGTTCCGCACAACAAATACAACTATAGCTCAAACCCAACTTACACCAATAACAGTAAAATACGAGTTAAAGAAGTTGCATCCGACACACCAAGAGCGTACATAACCACAGTTGGTTTGTATAACTCATCAAATGAACTACTGGCAACTGCTAAATTGTCAGAGCCACTCATGAAAGATCCTAGTGGAGAATTGATCTTAAGAGTCAGACTAGACTACTAATCGTCTTTCAAGTAGAGCACTACTTACTAAAAGAGGAATAATAGCATGTCTTATAAAAAGTTTACCGAAAACGATATTTTCTCAAACACCATGAGAGCTTATCCAAAGGTGAACTTTTTTATTTCTGATGGTCGTGTTTACTATAATAATACACCACACCAACCTGGAACAAGGAATGTTGGTGGCCAGGTAAGAAATGCCGATGTTGGTCACATTAGTTTACATGAATACAACATTGATCGGCCTTATGTGGCATTAGGTAGTACTGGAGAAACTGGCGGCACCACTGTCCCGTTATTATCACAAGTGGACGATACAGGCGCCCCCATGGCCCCAGCAAAGCAAGATGAAGGTGTGCCAGAATTTGGTAGAATTGCTCCTTGGATTTCCAAAGATAGCGCGCGCTCAAGTTTTAAAACTGTTGGAAAAGTTAGTTATGATACCGAATTTAAATATGGAGACATATTGCTCGGCTCATACCCCCTTTCGGCAAGCATCACGAGAGATTTTATAACCACAGCTTTCACAAGCAGCACAGCATATCCCTCAACAGCGGCTACCAGGCGTTATTCCGCCCTTAGAAATAGATTAAATTTTTACAGTTCTATCAGCTTACATTATAAGGTATCCTCACCATATGGGAACAAAGATGAACAAACATTAAACATGGTATCAATTCCATCAATATTTTATGGAACAAAAATAAAGCCTGGTTCCGTGTCTCTTAAGTGGAATCTTACAGGCTCAATTATAGGAGAACTTAGAGATACTAAAGAAAACGGAGAGTTAATTCAAGTTTCCGGAACCATTGAGAGCAATATTGGAAAGGTCGCAGGAGTTGTTTTGTATGACGAAGGTATTTTGCTATTAACAGGTTCTTGGAGTTTGGCTCCAGAAACCATACACTTAAAAGATAGCTCTACTGCTGTTAGTCCATCTTGGATTTACTTTGGTGTTGGTGCGAACGACGGCCTTGACCAATCAAACCTGAATGCCGATTATGTGAGTGCTTCTTATAATTTAGATTTTAAGGGGCACACTGAAACCCAAGTAGTGACAATGTATGCCCATGCGCGCCGCGGCGAAACTAATTTTTCTAACAATCCAACATTTTTAAAATTTAATCAAAATAAATTAGAATTTACATCATCTCAAGTTTATGAACAGCGAGATGACATAGAAATAAAAAACACAGTAAGCTCCAGCCATAGTGACTACAACGCCTCATTTCAAAGACAAGTATACATATCGAAAGTTGCAGTCTACGATAAATTTAAAAACATTATAGGCGTTGCATCACTATCCAATCCGGTTCTAAAAAAAGAAGATCAGGATATATCTTTTAAAATTAAATTAGATATATAGTATAATAATAATATGATTTTAGGAATTGATATTAGCACTAGTATTACTGGTTTTGCTGTGGTTGCCGATGGGCAGCTTGTTTTTTATGACTCAATTGATTTAAGAAAGCATAAAAACATTTTTGACAAAACAATAGCAATGAAAGAAAAGCTGCTCGACATTTATGAGATGTATCAGTGTAACAACGATGATGCTGCAGCGGGGTTTGGTAGTTCCGAGTTTCCTATCGAGCACATTTACATTGAGCAATCTCTGCATATGTTTATGGGCGGAAAGTCATCAGCAAAGACACTGTCTACTCTAACCCGTTTTAATGGAATTGTGTCCTGGCTTGTGTTTGAGTTATTCGAGATTAGACCAGAGTTTATTGGTGCCACCTCAGCGCGCAAGCAAGCAGGTATTAAAGTCCCACGCGGCAAAAAAGCTAAACAAGTGGTCTTGGAATATTTGCTTGACAATGAGCCAGCATTTAAGATAGAATACACAAAGCATGGCAACCCTAAGCCCGAGTCCTATGATAGGGCCGATGCGATTGTCATAGCTAAAGCTGGATATTCGTTACTAGAAAACAATCAATAAAAAAAACTTGACTTTTTATTTTAATAGTGTTAATATACATAACACAATCTTTCATCACACCTAGGAGATAAAATGAAAGCGACAAACGGACAAAATGTTAGTGTCCACTACAGGGGTACTCTTTCCGACGGGACAGAGTTCGACAACTCGCGTGTTCGCGGAGCCACCATGGATTTCCAACTTGGCTCAGGACAATTGCTTGTTGGTTTTAATAACGCAGTTACGGGGATGACTGTTGGTGAAACTAAAACCATTAATATCCCTTCCGCAGAAGCATACGGTCCTCCTCGACCAGAAGCAATCCAGCAAGTTCCCCGCGGAGCCTTTGCTGATGATTTTGAGTTTATTGTCGGGGGAACCGTGCAAGGAAATGGTCCCGCCGGTCAATTTATTGCTAAAATCCAAGAGGTCCAAGATGACTTTGTTGTTTTAGATCTAAATCACCCATTGGCTGGCAAGGATTTAACTTTTGAAATTGAGCTTGTTTCGATCAACCAGCAGGAAGATACAGAGACTGTCTCAATGGCAAATTGGTCTGCCTCTATGAAGAAGGCAGAGCTTTTGGAGGTTGCTAAAGCTCGCGGCTTAGCAGTCAACACTCGTTCAACAAAGGCTCAAATTATTGAAGCTCTTAACACTTAGTTTCAAATATACGCCCCAATTAAAACGACCATCAAAAGGTGGTCGTTTTTTGTTGACAACTAAAAAGTATTGTGTTAGTATTGTTTGTGAGGGCACATGAACAAAAAAGAAGCAAAGAAAATATTGCATGGTATACTTGGAGACTATTCGGACAAAGGTCATGAGATTCTTTATAGGTGTCCTTCGTGCAATCACCACAAGCGTAAGTTCTCTATTAACCTCAACAAAAATGTTTATAAGTGCTGGGTTTGTGATTATCGCGGTCATAATATTAGGCGTCTTGTTAGGCGTTTTGGTTCGTTTACACAATTACAGACATGGGACCAAATTACAAACAGGTCCGATCTTGAAAAGTTTTCTGATCTCTTTATGGAACCAGAGCGTACAGAGGAGCATCAAAAGCTCGAATTACCACAAGAATTTATAAGTCTTTGTTCGCAAGATATACCTGTTACAGGCATGTATGCTATGCGATATTTACAAAAGCGCGGTGTTACAAAAGATGATATTCTTAAATGGAAAATTGGTTATTGTTTTAGTGGAGAATACCGTAATAGAATCATTATCCCATCTTTTGATGGAGATGGCGACATAAGTTATTTTATTGCGCGCTCCTACAGTGGAGACTCTTATAAATATAAAAACCCAAGGGCTTCCAAGGACATAACATTTAACGAACTATATATCGACTGGAATAAAGACCTAGTATTGGTCGAAGGAGTTTTTGATGCACTGGTCGCCGGAAATGCTGTTCCTATATTGGGTTCAACCCTACGGAAAGGGTCCAACTTATTACGAGAGATTGTACGAAACGACACCCCAATCTACATCGCCCTTGACCCAGACGCAGCAGAAAAAGAAAGAAAGCTTATTAAAACGCTTTTACAATATGATATTGAGCTTTATAAAATAGATGTATCTGGTTATGAAGATGTTGGATCAATGCCTAAAGATGTGTTTACCCAGCGTAAAAACAAGGCGACTTTTATTGACAGTGACAACTATTTATTGCTAGATATGTTATCGGCGGTTTAATATGATTATTACAGAACAAAAATTATTGCAGATTATTTTAGAAGAAATACAAAAACTTGATTATGGAAACTCATTAAGAGAAATATATTTCCAGAAGTTTACAGAACATGGTATTAAAGAAGAAAGTTTGCAGGACAAGAATTTTTCTTGGCCATTTTTTGAAAACAATCTTGAAGAAGGAAAATTCGAAACAGCGCTCCTCGCTACCTCGATTCCATTTTTTGCTGCACTTGTTCAAATGCAAGCAGCAGACACCGCTGAAAGAAGAGCATTTTGGGCGGCAAAAGCTGCTGAAGCTGACGCAGTTTTGAATAGTAAAGATTATAAAACTGATGAAATGGTCAAACAACTAAAAAATATGCAAGCTTGGTCATGGACAGATGATGCTGATCCTAGAAGTCGCGAGGCATTTCCAAGTATACAATTTGAAGAAGCCCCTGGCCAAGTTTTTAGTGTTATGCCGCCGGAATATGCTGTGTTTTTACAAGTCCTAAAAGACAAAGAAGATGGTGTTATGAGGTATGGGATACCCGACAGTGTCGAGGATGTAAAAGACATAGCGAATGCCATAACAAAAGCAGACTCAGAGGGTAATGCAGAGTTTAAGCAAGCTAGAATAAACTTCACAAAAGAGTTTGACGATATAAGTCTTTATGATACACTAAGTTCTGAGACTGGTATATATGGGGCCGGCGGCCAAATATACTTAAACGCAGATGGAGAACCAACACAAATGCAGGCGATTATACCTGATTTTGATAAACTAGAAATGTATTATGGTGGCCCACTGCCATTAACGGGCGTAAGCGTTGAAGACTTATATAACAATTACATGTTTGGTAGTTACTTCAGCAGCGAAGAAGCAGAGATGGTTGAAGATTATTTAGAACTTGATATTGATACTGAATTAGATTCTGATTTTATTGATGACACAAATCAGCGCGCTGCTCAAGATGTCAAGAATTTACAAACTAAAAGAAATCAATAAAAACGCTTGACAGCGCATATTAAGAGTGCTATAGTAATAATATGAGGGCTATTATGAACACTTTTATAGATCTTACAATTCAAGTTATCTTTCTTATTGTTGGGCACCTTGCCGCTATGGTACTTTTGCCTGCCATCATGGGATAACTTAATCAAATAATAGGAGAGTATGTGAGCATTAAAATTGCACATGTATCGGATATCCATATCCGAAAATTACGATATCATAAAGAATACACTGCGGTGTTTAGCGAGCTTTACGAAAAACTACGACAAGAAAAGCCAGACATCATTGTTAACACAGGCGACACCTTTCACACCAAATTAGACATGTCGCCAGAAGCAATCAAAATGATGAGCGACTTGTTTGTTGGTTTAGCGGACATCGCACCATACCACATGATTCTTGGTAATCATGACATGAACCTTAAGAACAGTGGTAGGCTGGATGCTATCTCGCCTATTGTGGATTATTTACAGCATCCTAATATTCACTTTCATAAATACGCATCAGTAGTGGAGGTAGCGGATGGTATCGATTTGCATGTTTTATCTATTGTGGATCCAGAAAACTGGCAAAAGGATCTGCCAGAGGATCGTGTCAATATTGCCTTATATCATGGCTCTGTTGTTGGCTCAGTCACAGACAGTGGTTGGATGATGACACATGGTGATATTTCTCTTGACGAGCTTGAGAAGTATGATTATGCTCTACTGGGCGATATTCATAAGACAGATCAGAAAGTAGATAGAGAAGGTAGAGCTAGATATCCTGGTTCGCTTGTACAACAAAACCACGGCGAAAGTAACGATAAGGGTTACTTGATGTGGGAGATTCAAGATAAAAACATATGGAGTACTAGACATGTCGGCCTCACAAACCCCAAGCCATTCATCACAATTGAACTCACCCAGAAGGGACGAATGCCACGAAATATTTCCATTCCGTCTGGTGCTCGTCTTCGTCTCGTTAGCAATAATAATCTTCCGCTTGATGTAATGAAGCGAGCGGTGGACATTGCTAAACACCGCTTTAAACCAGAAACTATATCGTTTCTTAACCGAGCATCAGGTGAGCGTGGCTCTGTCGATGCATTAACGGACGGACTGCATACTGAAAACTTACGCGACATCGATGTACAAGAAGAGCTTATTGACGAGTATCTTATTGGATACGAGGTCGAAGCTAAGACGCTAGAAAAGGTTTATGAACTTAACAAGAAGTATAACAAAGTTGTAGAGGACAATGAGGATGTCTCAAGAAATATTAATTGGAAGCTTGTTGATTTTGAGTTTGATAATCTTTTTAATTATGGTGACAGCAATAAAGTTAATTTTGAAGACTTAAATGGTATTATCGGCATCTTTGGCAAAAACTTTTCAGGCAAGTCGTCGATTATTGATGGTATCCTTTGGACCTTGTTTAATTCTACATCCAAGAACGAGCGCAAGAATCTCAATGTAATCAACCAAAACAAAGAAGACTGTAGGGGTAAGGTACGCATCCAGATCGGTGACAATGTTTATACAGTAGAAAGGAAAGCTAAGAAGTATGTAAAACGACTGAAGGGCGAAGAGACCCTTGAAGCTAAGACAGAACTTAATTTTGAAGTTTATAATTCCATCATGGACACCACAGAATCCCTAAATGGCCTCACGCGCACCCTAACCGACGCAAATATTAGGCGTCAGCTTGGAACTCTTGAAGATTTTTCCGTGTCTTCATTGTCTTCACAACACGGCGCATTAGCGTTTATTGATGAAGGTTCAACTCGACGCAAGGAGATAATCGCTAAGTTCTTGGACCTTGAGCAATTTGAGCGCAAGTTTAAATTAGCTAAGGAAGACTCTGTTGATCTAAAGGGAGCCCTCAAGAGACTTGAGGATAAAAACTTTGACGAAGAGATAGAGGCTGCGTTGGTTTATTTATCGGACCACCGTGTGTCTGCTGAACAAAACAAGGCCGCCTGCTCTCTTCTTAAAACCGAACTGTCTACACTAAACGATAAGCAGGTCACAATCAAGAACCAAATTGAAAATATACCTGCTGAGTTTGTGGACATTCATAAGCTACTGAAGGAACAACAAGAAAAAGCACACCAAGTTGTGGAGCTTGCTGGTAAGATTAAAACGCAGACTGATAGTATCACAAATAAAAGCCATGCTGTCAAAGAATTAAAAGAAGCACTGCTCCTAATCGATCATAAAAAGCTGCTCGACGATCAACAAGAGATTGATGCTCTTGGTGCTTCTATTAATGAAATACAACAAAGACTATTAAATATCAACAAAAAGCAGAAGCTTCTTGATGGTATTCCGTGTGGCGATGCCTTTCCTCGTTGTAAGTTTATTAGCGATGCCAACATTGCAGTTGCTACTAGAGAACAAAGCCAAAACGAACTTAGTCAAGCGACACTGTCGTTAGCAGCGTTAAATGCGAATGAAGTAACGCAACAGATCGAACACTATCAAATTATGAAAGATAGTATTCAAACACACGAAAACAACATTGCAAGTCTTAAGTTGTCGCGAGAGAAAAACAAAACACTCAAAGCGAAGACACAGTTCGCACTAAAGACTGTGACTGAGCAGATTAATGAATACGAAGAGAACAAAGAAGTAATTGAGAATCTTGAGAAGCTAATCGCAGATCAAAAATCCATTACTAAGAGCATTAAGAACAAAGAAGCACAAATTGAAACTTGTGAGGAAAATGTGCTTGAATCAATTAAGCTTGTTGGAACATATGAGCAAAAAGTAGACAATCTGCGCGAGCAAAAACAGGAATATCAAGATCTTCAGCGAGAATTTTCTGCTTACGACTTATACATGCGCTGTATGCACCCTAATGGCATTGCCTATGATGTTATTAAAAAGAAGATACCTGTTATCAACGAAGAGATTGCAAAAGTACTTGCAAACATTGTAGACTTTGAAGTATTCTTTGAAGCCTCTGGAAATAAATTTGATATTTTTATCAAGCACCCCAAGTATGAAGAGCGGCCTATCGAAATGGCATCAGGTGCAGAGAAGTCGCTGACGGCCATGGCTATCCGCTTAGCTCTTCTTGGTGTATCTTCATTACCTACTGGTGACATTTTTATTCTTGACGAACCTGGGACCGCATTAGACGAAGACAATATGTCGGGTTTTATTCGGATCTTGGAACTAATTAAAGTGTATTTTAAGAATGTTTTGTTAATCTCACACCTTGATTCGCTCAAAGATTGTGTTGACATGCAAATCGTGATTGAAAAGAAAGCAGGATACGCAAGAGTAAATCAATAGGAGACTACAAAGTGAAAATTAGCAAGTCACAACTTAAGCAGATTATTAAAGAAGAGATCACTGATATCTTAAACGAAGAAGGAACTGCCCCCACCGCAGTTGGTTTGCCGAATGATATTGGAACACCTGAAAAATTATTAGCTGGTTTAAGGGCCTTGGACATTGAGAAGACAGACCATAATCAGGCTACTGTAATAGTAAATTTTATTAATAAATCTTTAATGAAAAATCCTTCCGAAGATGTTGCCAACGCTTTAAGAGATTATAAACAAAAACTTGCTGACCACCATGGATTTAGAGACACAAAAAGCCGTAGAGATGCCTATCGTGATAAAGCGGCACAAGCAGAAAGACCAAAATATAGTTCAGAGAGGGATTATCAACAGAACCCATTCTTTATTGGTGAAGAAAACCTCGACCACCCAACAGAGAGTAATCCAGGCCATCAATTAGTTATTGCTGCGAACGATGCTCTTCACGAGGCTTACCTTGCTGTAGAACAGTTGGCTAATTTTGTTGACGAAAAAGGAAAGGATCAGATTCCTGGTCATGCTGGAGTCACCCTCTCCGATGTTATTTCAAAAATTGATTTTATAAATGGCGAGGCTGAATATTTAAAATGAAACTGTTAATAGAAAATTGGAACAAGTTTTTGAATGAGGAAGAAAAACAAGCTGTTGATGCTGTTGAGGCAGTCAAGCAAGCCTGGGAAAACACTTCTGAGTCACATCTTAAAAAATCATTCTCGCAGCGCGCCCCCGGCGGCGCTGGAAGCACCTTTGATTCCGGAACGACACTTGACTCGCTTAGAGAAGCTAATTGGCAACGACACCCAGATCCAAACGGGTATATAAGAGAGCCTGCTAAGGGGTTTGTGACGACTGATCTCGGCGGTGTATTAGGCATGCTTCCTGTGGGAAGCCTACCAGAACAACAGCAAGTAAGATTTCAGCCTGCTCACATGGGACAAGCCAAGTCAGATACCGGAGAGACGGCATATGAGGCTGTATCTATTTTTAAGGGTGGTCGCCCTCAAATGGGCAGCACAACTCTTTTAGTTGGCTCGCAATGGTATCCTGGGCACGCAAAAGATCCAGAAAAACCAGTTATTTGGACCTTTTACCCCGGTGACCCTACTCCTCCCCCAAGTGGTCCAAGATTTATCGTTGAAAACGATATTACAAGCAAAGTTCCAAATGCACAGCAGGTCAATTCTGGGTTTAAAAATGAAGATGGCACACCTATGAACGCCTATGTTGGAACAATTGCAGACGCCATAGCACTCGGCTTTGGCAACATCAAACATGTGGAGAAATAACAATGTCTAACGATAACGATAACAACGAGTTTGATTTTCTGCCTCCCGCAGAGCCACCACCCTCCTTCAATCAGGAGAAAGACCACTATCACGAAGAAGTCGCAGCAGAAGATTTCGGAATGGTCGAGGACTTCGGATTACAGATGGAATACTCTGATGAAGATCTTCTCCCAGAAAACACTGCTCCATCTTCAATTAATGTGGGCTTTGTTGGCGTCGGCGGTGGAGGCAA